>ERZ773242.1171-NODE-1171-length-26707-cov-4.080557_pt1 | contig 26707 bp, 20 predicted proteins | sample MGYA00511077_ERZ773242 | MGnify/ENA primary metagenome ERZ773242 (study PRJEB29015, sample SAMEA2737754) | human gut metagenome | biome: human gut; feature: human-associated habitat; material: faeces | place: China | collected 2012 ... | reverse complement strand
AGTAATATAAATATATAAAGATATTTCTTAAAGTTATTCTAAGTAATCTCTTATCTGGTACTTCCAATGATACATTTATTATTCTTCCAAAGATAGTTTGGTTATGGTTAAAATATGGAATGATAATAAAGTAAAGAACCGCTAGTGAAAGATTTATATATTTATTATTTATTAAAATTGATACTAACATTATCATTAGTAGATAGATAAAGATATCTCCTAGAAAGAGTGTTATTCTTCTTAAGGAAGATACTTTTTGTCCTTCTTTTAATGATTTGGTATCGATATCTTCTCTTGTTGGTAAATGTTTTTGGATAGGACTTATTATTAAATATCCCAGAAGACCTCCTAGTGTGTTTATTAATAGGTCATCCACATCAAAATTACGATATGCTCTAGGATAGATATAATATAGTCCTGTTAATTGAGTTAATTCAAAGAATAGTGATATTAAGAGGCTTATAATTATTGTTTTCTTTAATGAGCATTTATAGTAGTATCTTAAATATACTCCTAATGGCATAAACATTATTATATTAAAGATAACAGTATATATACTAGGTATAGTTATTATTTTTAGAATGTTTATTTGTTTTAATTCTATTAGGTCCTCTACTATATCTTTTATGAATGTTAATGGAATTAACTGAGGATTAATCACTTTCATTTTGATTACTTCTTCTTTGGTTGGAAGAGGTAATATTACTAAAAAGTAGATTGTCATTAGATATAAGATAAAGGAATATATTATTAAAGTTCTTAATTTGTTTACTGATCCATAATGATGATATTCATATATTATATATGGTAATGTTATTAATAAGGCTAAAAAAGGAAAGATTATTAAAGCTGCTTTTATTGGTACTAAATAGCTCATCTTATCTCTCCTTTATTATGGTTTTACTACAGTAGTATGTTACTAAGAAATATCCTCCATAGATTACTACTAGAAATACTGCTGTTAATATTATTGATGATAGTAATGATTCTGTTCCCATTGTTTTTAAGATATAATTAGCAAATTCTATTCCAAATATTGAGTGAATTATAGCTAGTAATAATGGGAATAGGAAGAATACTGCTATCTGTTTAAATAAGGCTTTGTTAATCATTTTCTCATCGGTTCCTATTTTTCTTAACATATTAAATCTTTCTTTATTATCAGTACTTTCTGATAATTCTTTTAAGGCTAAAATAGCTGCACTTGATATTAAGAAAATTATTCCTAGATATAGTCCTACAAATGTTACCATGGCTCCTAGTCCTATGGATGATGCATAGATATCTATTTTAGTATTATATGATAATAAGGTATCTTTGTTAAAATGGTTATTTATTATAGTACTAACTATATCTTCAACATTTTCTTTTTCTTCTTTGGTGTCTGCTTGATAGTTAGCTGCTAAGACATTTTTATATGGATGAATACCTTCTAAGGCATTATCTGGTAATATTATTACTCCTGTATTAGTAGCACTTCCACTTAGTTCGATAATGCCATCTTGACATTCTTGATATTTTGGATAGTAGTCTTTACCATTTATAGTTAGTTTGGTATTATTTTTTAAGGCTATATTTCTAATATCCGCCATCATCTTATAGTTAGATATAATTACATATTCATTATCTTTTAGAGTTAATTCTTTTTTGTTATATAGTTTTGTTAGACGATTGTAGTCACTTAATTTTACTAAGTCTTCTCTTACGTTATAAGCTAGTGTGGGATAATCTTTTCCTATTTGTTCTATTTGGTCTCCAAAAGAATCTTTTAGGGTTATTTCTTCTAATCTATATATATTTATGTCTACTACATCTTTTAGATACTTATATACATCTAATCTTTGTAAGGTATCTTTGGCAGTGGTGCTATAGTCCTCTATTATGTCTTTTGAAAAGTTTTCTTTTTCTTCTTTAGATAATGATTCTTGTAATTTTGAGAACTGAATATCAACGGGTGCTAAATCTTTTAGATTACCTGATAGGGAGTTCTTTATGGATAATGCTGAGGAAAAGATACATATGGTAAAGAATAACATTAGGCATATTATTGTCATTGAAAAGACTGTGGTATTTATTTTACTACTTATTTGACGAACGGTAAAACTATTTAATCCTTTGTAGTAGTATTTTTTTAGATGCATTACTATCTTTAGGATTAGACCTGATAGTGACCAAAATATTAGAAATGTTGACACGCATCCTAGGGCTATTGGTATTAATATTCCTTCTATGGTATTCATTAGTGGTGAAGTACTAAATCCATATGTTACTAGATAGTAAGCGTATGATAGTGCTATGACAGCAATTATAAATACTACTGTGCAAATGATAGGATTTTTTAATTTTACTTTTTCGGATTTTTTATTACCATGTAATAGGTCTATTAGTTTACATTTATTTACAATTATGGTGTTAAATATCATTACTATTAGATACATTATGCTAAAGTATAATAAGGCTTTTAGGGCTGCTGAAGATGAAAATGTAAACTGAAATTTTGTTAGGTCTGCTTCAAACATATTGGCTACTAAGATACTCATTAGTTGTGATAAAACTATTCCTAGGGCTAGGCCAACTCCTAAAGAGATAACTCCTATTATAAGAGTTTCAAAGAAAAGGATTAGAGATATTTTTCTTTTTGACATTCCTAGGGTTAAGTAGATTCCAAATTCTTTGTTTCTTCTTTTTATGAGAAAACGACTGGCATAGATTATTAGAAATCCTAGAATGAATGAAACAAAGACACTTACTCCTCCTAGAATGGTGGTCATTAGTCTTATTATTTCACTTGTTGATGATGATACTTTTAGCATTACTGTTTGACTATCTATAGCATTGAAAACATAGAAAATGGCTACTCCTAGTACTAGAGTAAAGAAATAGATGGCATAATCTTTGATACTTTTGGTTATGTTTTTTATAGACAATTTAAAGAGCATCATTTATGTCTCCTCCTAGTAAGGTTACGACATCTATTATTTTATCAAAGAATTCTTTTCTGGTATCATTTCCTTTACGAATTTCGTTATATATTTTACCATCTTTTATGAAGATTATTCTAGTAGCGTAACTTGCGGCATAAGCGTCATGGGTTACCATTAGAATAGTGGCTCCTAAAGCATTATTTAGGTAGGTTAGTTTTTCTAGAAGCATTTTTGATGACTTAGAATCTAGGGCTCCGGTTGGCTCGTCTGCGAGTACTAAGCATGGATTTGTTATTATGGCACGGGCTGCTGCTACTCTTTGTTTTTGTCCTCCACTCATTTGGTAAGGATATTTTTTTAGGACTGATTCGATATCTAGTTCTCTTGCTACTTTCTTTATTCTTTTATCTATTTCTTTGGGACTTACATTTTGAATTGATAAGGCTAGTGCTATATTTTCATAGGCTGTTAAGGTATCTAATAAATTGAAGTCTTGAAAGATGAAACCTAAGTCTTCTCTTCTAAACTTGTTTAAATCATTTCCTTTTAGTTTTGTTATGTCTGTTCCTCCTACAAAAATATGTCCGGCGGTTACTTTATCAATTGTGGATATGCAGTTTAGTAATGTTGTTTTACCTGAACCTGAAGAACCCATGATAGCGACAAACTCTCCTTTTTCTACTTCAAATGATATGTTATCTATGGCTTTAGTTAAACTTGATTTACTTCCATAGTATTTTTCAATATTTTCTATTTTTAGTATATTTTCCATATTATTTTCCTTCCTTTCGTAATTAATAATACTAGATAATAGGAGATTTGTCGTAAGTTTAATATTACAGTATATTACTTTTTTGTAATGTTAGTCTTCTGGATGATAAAGTTTATTTTTACCAAAGGTTATTTTGACAATGGTATATTCTTTTTCTTCAGATTCTATTTCTATTTTATGTCCTAATTTGGTACATAATTTTTTGGCTATGTATAGACCCATGCCTGTTGATTTGATTTTATCTCTGCCATTAGTACCGGTAAATGATTTTTTGAAAACATTTGGGATATCACTTTTTGGTATGCCAATACCGTTATCTTTGATAAATAAGGTTATTTGATTATTATCTTCTATAGCATTTATTTGGATATAGGAGTTTGGCACATCTTTTTTGTATTTGATACTGTTATTGATAATTTGATTTAAAATGAATTCTAACCATTTGGTATCGGTATAGACTTCAGTATTTTTCATATCGACGATTAGGTCAATTTTATTTTCTAAGAGGTCATCTTTATTTTTAAGAGCTACTGATGAGATTATTTTTTCTAGTTTTACTTTTTTGAAGATAAAGTCTTCACTGGTATAGTTACTTCTTACATAGTAGAGGATTTGGTCGATGTAGTTATCTAGTCTTTTTATTTCTTCAATGTATTCTTTTGGTACTTGGTTTTTATGATTATGGGTCATAAGGATTAGACTTGATATTGGTATTTTTACTTCATGTATCCACATCTCAATATAATCTTTGAAGTCTTTGGTGCTATTTATGTAACTACTGACATTTTCAATCATTGATTTGTTTATGTCGCACATGATGTTATATATTAGTTCTTCTTCGTAAGTATTTGGTTTTGGTATGGTTTCTATGACTAGGTATTTTTTATCTAGATTTTTGGTATTGGTTATTAGGGTGTTATAGAAGGTTCTTTTTTGGAAATATGATATTAAGATGGATATGATTAGTGTTAATAGTAGTAATACTATGGTTACTATTATTAGTCCCTCTGGTACTTTGAAGGCTATGTCTAATAGGGTTATTAGAATTATTGATATGATAGTGATAATGATTATGCTTATTTTATCTTTTAGATAGTTTGTTAATTTCATAATAGTATATATCCTTGTCCTTTTCTTGTTTCTATAGCATTTGGATAACCAAAATCCTCTAGTTTACTTCTTAGTCTACTTATATTTACGGTTAGAGCATTATCATTTATATATTCTTCATTATTCCAAAGAATGGTCATTAATTCATCTCTTGATACAATTCTATTTTGGTTATTTAATAAGTGCTGAAAGATTAGCATTTCATTTTTGGTTAGTTCTAATTCTTTGTTACTACCAGATAAGGTGCCTCGTGATGGCGAGACTTCTAAATCTTTATATTTCAGTACTTCAGTACTATTATCTAATCTTTTAAAGATATTTTGTATTCTTAGTAATAGAATGGTTGGGCTATAGGGCTTGGTTATGTAATCATCTGCTCCATAAGAGATTGATAATATTTCATCGGTTTCATTTGCTCTTGAGGTTACCATTATTACGGGAATATTTGATTCTTTCCTTATTTCTTTAAGTAACTGCTCACCATTTTGATATGGTATATTTATATCTAAGAGAATTAAGTCTATATTACTTTTTAATATTTCTTCTTTGGCATTTGAAAAGTCTTTTAGTATTAATGCTTCATATCCTGCATTTACTAGTAGTTCATATAATTCTTTAGATATTATAGTATCATCTTCAATTATCAGTATCTTTTTCATATATTATATTTCCTTCTTTCTATAGTTATATTATATCATTATTTTACTCTGTTTTATATTACAAGTTTGTAAGGTATGAAAAAAGACTTATACAAACATATCTTGCATAAGTCCTTAGAATACTTTTAAACTTTATTAACATTTTTAAAAATACTAACTATACTCTAATCATTTTATATAATTAAAGCACTAATTTTGAAACAATATCCAAAAGGAATCCAATTCCATACCCAACTATAAAATATAAAATTTTACCAATCCAATGTCCTTCTTTTCCTCTTGGCGAACCCAATATCATTAATATTAGTCCTACTATTGGAAAAGTAATAAAATATTTAAACATTACATTTAAAATAGTAGTATCATAAAATGATATCAAAATGGAATTAAGCATAGACAGTATTTGCTTAATAATATTAAAAGTTTCCTTGATTCCAATAAAACTACTTAATATCCCAAATGTTAAAACAATTCCTGTTAATTCACTACTAACCTTCTTGCTCATTATTTACTTCTATTCCTCAAAGCACTAGCAGCTATAGATTTTGTTTTAGACGAAGTAGCCTTACTTCTTAGTTGACTACTTGCTTTAGTAGCAACGCTTTTAGAAGTTCTAATTTTATTTGCCATAAGTATTTCCTCCTTTCATGGTTATTCTTAAAAATACTGTAAAGTGTTATTAAACTTCTAAAATATCATTGCTTTTAATCATTAAAAATGATATGATTGTTTTAGAAGTTATATACTTCCAATATTCTCAGTGGTGTTTGAGAGGGTACAGTTTGCCGGTAACAAACTGTTTTTTTGTACCCTCACAATGAAATAATAACACATAATTTATTAAATATCAAGTATTTTAGTTTACATTTCTTCTATTTTGTGATAAAATATAAACCGTAAGGAGTTGTTATAATATGGATGGAATTGGTAAAAATTTAAAAAGAGTTAGACTATTAAAAAATCTATCACTTAAAGATGCCGGCAACCTTCTCAACATGACTGCTACCGCTATTTCTAAATATGAAAAAGGAGAAATATTACCAGATTCAAAAAAACTTATTGATTTTGCTAACGCGTACAATGTCAAATCTATTGAACTATTAAAAGTTTATGATTCCCCGAAAATGAAGTTTACTTCGTTTAGAAAGAAAAAAAGATTAACTGGTCAAAATTTAGAACTTTTGGAGGAATTAATTCAAGACGAAGTTACTAAATATTTAGAGGTTATGGAAATAAACAATATAGATACTGATAGTATTAAACTAAAAAAATATTTTTGTAATAATTTGAAAGAAGCAGAGAAAGCTGCCGCTGATTTTAGAAATTACATAAAAATATCAAATAAACAACCATTATCAGATTTAATTAATATTCTTGAAAATTTAGGGATCATTATTATTCAAATTAAAAATTCTAATAATCGTTTTGATGATTTTGATGGATTAAGTGAGATAGTAAATAATATTCCCATTATTGTTTTATTGGATGGTATTAAAGACGGTGCTAGGCAAAGATTTACTATTGCTCATGAGTTAGGACATTTAGTATTAAATATAAATAATGAGATATCAAACGAAGAAAAATTATGCAATAGATTTGCAAGTGCACTGTTAATGCCAAAAGAAGCGGTAGTAAATGAATTTGGATATTCTAGAAGAAATATAAGCTTTTTTGAATTAGCAGCGTTTAAAAATGAATTTAAAGTTAGCTATGCTGCTATTATATATAGATTAAAAGATTTAAATATTATATCAGAATATTTGTATAAAAGTTTAAGCATTTTTTTAAGTCAGCGAATAGGGAAAAATGATCCGAAGCCTATTCAACCAGAAACATCACTTCAATTTAAAAGAATAGTATATAAGTTAGAAGCCGATAAAATAATTTCGATAAATAAAGCTTGTGAGCTATTGGGGACTTCGGTAAATGAGTATAACACAGAAGATAATAATTACTGATACCAATATACTAACGGACTTAAATAATGCTAATATATTAAAAGAATTTGTTGGCATCGATAATATATATATAAGTGATATAGTAAAAAATGATGAAGTAAATTCAAAAACTGGTAATATTAAAATAATTAATAAATTTAAAGTTATATCAGCAACAGCAGTACAATTAATAGAGGCTAACAATTTAAATTATATAGAAAGAAAGTTATCTACATATGATTTACTTAATTTTGTTATAGCAAGAGATAATAATGGTATACTTGCCACCGGTGATAAGCTATTAAAAAACTATTCTGAAAGCAATGGGGTCGAAGTATTTAGAACATTAAAAATAATTAGATTAATGAAAGATAATAATATTATTTCTTGCCAAAAAGCAATTGATGCTTGCAATCTATTGAAACAATGTCCTACTACACGAATACCAAAAGTAGATATTGATAATCTTATTGATGAATTGGAAAAAGATTCAGTAATAGTCTGAATCTTTTATTATTATTTATTTTTTAATATATTTCTTTCTTTTTATTTATTTCCTTCTTTATGATATTTATTACTCATTTGCTTCTACCGTTAGTAATGCTATTTTTATCATTTTATTATATATATTTTAAGAAATCTATATGTATATTATACAGCGAAATATGTTTTTTCCTTCAGTAAATGATGATTTATCTTCAATATCACCATTGCTATAACTAATGTTTTTACTAATTGACATGTGTAACTTACATCATATACTTGCAAATAAATTATAATTAATTATATTTTTCTTTGTACATTCATATGTATAAGCAACTATTAACGTACATGTATGTCTAGTACTTAAAATATTATAATCGCAAGTCCATCTCCTAAAATTATTACATTCATTTGCATTGCCATGATGAGAACAATTTAAGTGCATTTTATGAGTTTGATCTCCACTGTATATAATTATGTATAAAAATATTAAATAAAGCAATCATTTTTCAAATAAATTTCGCATAATTATATCAAAATTTTTCAGTGTTTCGTTATCATATTCCAATTCACCTTTTTCAATTTTTTTCAATACTTCCAAAGAATAATATGCTTTCTCATTATTATAATCATCATTATTTATACCAATTTTATTCTTGTCATTATCTGAAAATACATCTTCTATTGTAAAATTATTTTGCTTATTTGGACTTTTTTCGCCATTTACAAAAACAATTAGTAGTGGATCTATTCCAAGTTTTTCTGTTAATAATTTATATTGTTTTCTTCCTGAATTATCTTGATCTAAAATGATTTTAAAATTGCATCCCCATCCAATAAGAATGGATGCAATATTATTAATATTATCAACACTTACTGAAGGAATTATATTTGGAATATTATTTTTTCCTTTTAAATGAAAATATCCTTTTATATAATTGTAATCCGATATACCTTCAGTTATTATATTATCTTTTTCATTATTAATTGATAAAATGCTATAATTCATGCTCATTCCAATTGCCATTAAAAGTGGAGTTAATGTTTCACTTTTTGATCCCATTTTATGTGGAAGTGAGTAATATTTGTTTCCTATATTGCTATTTCCATTTTCATCTTTTATAATCATTCTTGTTCTATAAGGCTTATTTTCATAAATCATAAACGGTGAATGAGTGGTATAAATTATTTGATTATTTTTAGCGGCAAGGTCCTCAAATAAAGTTAATACTTCCTTTTGTGCATTTACATGTAAATAGACTCCTGGTTCATCTATCAAAATTATATAATTTTCTATGTCACTTGAATTAGTTTTAGATACAATTTGTATATACATATTTAAATACCACTTTAAACCATTGCTTCGTTCATCAAAATTCATATATTTTTTTGTAGTTTTTACGGCAAAATTTAGTGAATCATTTTCAAACTTTGCATTTATCATAACCTTATCTTGGGTATAAAATTTATTAAATTCATTAATTAATTCTCGCAATTTTTCATTGAATTCTTCACTAAAATTAAGTTTGTCTGCTTCATTGGATATAGTCCAATATTTTAATAAATCATCTAAATTCATGTTAATACAACTTAATAGGTGATTTAACATTTTTTTTGTTTCTGTGCTGTCTTCTAAATATTTTTTTGTATATTTGGATTTTAAAGAGTAATTCTCTATTTCAATAAATTTGGGTAATAGTTCTTTCACTTCATTTAGATAGCAAATACATTCATTTAAATATTTATATAATTCTTCATAGTCTGAATTATTGTGTATTTTTTCAATGATTGGTTTAATATAAGTATAATTTATAAATATTTTTGTTTCAGCAGCATTAATCATTTTTATTATATTATGAAAATTATTTATTTGATTTTGATCACTAAATAATCCATTTGCATTACTATATATATCATTTAATTTTTCTCTGTTGCATTGAAAATTTTTATTGTTTTTTATCATATTGGAAAAACCACCGCAAATATCAAAATCGTACTGATCATTTAAAACTATTTGAGTTTCTCCCTTTATTTTGTATGTATCTTCTTCAAATTTTGTTGGACTAAGAATGAGACTAATGTTTGGAGAATATCCAGTATTTCTATTAAATTTTTCAAAAAATGATGCATCTTTCATTCCACTTAAATTTATTCCACTCAAGCATTCAATTAAATTACTTTTCCCAGATTCATTTTTTCCAATTATTGTATTTAGACTATCTAAAACTAAAATATTATTTTCTTCACCAAACGATTTATAATCTTCAATTTTTATTGATTTTAATTTCATTTTGCACCTTGCTTTCTAAAAGGAATTTTTTAATAATTTCCAATTTTCATTTTCCATATCTTCTGTATATTCAGTATTACAAAGATACAATGATTCATTTTTATCATAATCTCTTACAAAGCCCCAATTAACATTATACTTGTTAGCATATTCCTTTAATGCTTCAAATTTATTTTCTACTTTAATATCAATATTTTTAGATTCACCATCAGCATTTTCTCCACCTTTAGTTTCAATAATCCATATTTTATTATCTTTATCACAAACAATAAAGTCAGGGTAGAAGTGCCATTTATGATTTACTGCATCAACATATACTATTGAAAAATAATCACTAGAGGATTCACCATTTTTATAGAACCATTTTATATTTTCATTATGCTCACAGAAAAATTCAAACATTCTTTCACTTTTAGATTTTATTGTACTATTAGGATAATTCATATAAATAGATTTTTCATATATTGTTGTATCTTTCATTTTAGGATCATACTTAATATAATCCATTTCTGGTGCTTTCCAATCTAAAATTTTTAATTCATCAAATTTCATTTTCATTTGTCTTGATTTTTGTGATACTGCTTCTTGAAAGTCGTGCTTTAAAATATCTTCATTATTAATAACAAAAGCATAAAATTCTATTAACGACAAATCAACAAATTTCTTTGTAAATAATTTTCCTCTAAAAAACATTCTTTCAAGCATTAATCTTGTTCTATCATATCTCATACCAATTTTAGAAGATATTACATTGATTGAATGTCTTAATTCAAATCCATTTTTATTCGTGGTTACAGTTGATGATACTTTAATTCTATTAGCATTTTGTAATTCATCAGAATTAATTCTTACTATTTTATCTTGAACTATATAATTATCAATAGTATCTTTAAACACATATCCGTTTGCTTCTAGTATAGTTTTATTATTCTTCTTGTTTGAAGTTAATTTATATTTTTCTATGTAATATTCATGTAATATATTAAAAGTTTGTCTTTCATCAAAACCATCAAAAGCATTATCAAAAGTTATTTTCTTTAGAGTAAAATTCTTATACTCATTCTTTAAAAATATAACTTTTGTGTCATAAGCATTACTTCCTAATTCTTGTTTAACAGCAGTTTCATATTTTTCATCAAAAGTATATAAATAACAATTATCCAAAAGTACATTATCATAATGATGAGCTTGAGGCATTCTTCTTATTCTTCCAATTGTTTGAGTTTCAAAATCTTCACTCATATTATCACGAAGCTTAACAAGTATTTTTGCTCTGGGGCAATCCCAACCAGTTGATATTGCTTGTTTCATAATAAGAACTGCTTGATTAGATTCATTATTTTCAATATCTTCGATATTTTCTTTTCTATCTGATAACCAGATTGCTAAATTTTTTCTGTCATATGTATAATTTCTTTCTTCTAGTATTTTTTCTATTTGCTTTATTAAGTCATCTGACTTACTTGGTACTTGAATTATGATTAAAGGATTAACTTGTACACCTAATTTGATATATTCATCCTTTATTGCTTTTCTTTTATTAATCGCTAAATCAAGTAAATACTCATGTTCATTTGATAGAGTAGTTTGATTAGAAACATTTTCATTAATATATAATGCTCTTGTAATTAGACCTGCATTTATTACTTCCAATTCATCAATTTTAATAAATTCTGCTTCTTTATTAGTCTTAGTAGTAGCACTTACTCTAACAATATATTCTGGATTCATGTATTGTAAAATGGCTTCAGCTTTCACTGTTTTATTTAAATGCTCTTCATCAACTATTATGATAAACTTATATCCATTATTGTGAGCTTCACGAACTCTTTCATAAAGATTTTTTCTTTCAGCTTCTTTTAAGGCATTATTATCTTTTTTAGTAATTGTTTCCCAGTTAATAAAAGCAGTATCTTTTGTCTCAAAACCTTGAAGTAATATATCTTGTATATTTTTAGTATTATGATGTGGTAAAAATTTAATCATTTTCTTTCTACTTTGTTCTTCTAGATCTCCTTTGCCAGGAGTTAGCCATACAAATACCATTTTATTATTTTCTTTTAGATACTCTTCAATGTAAGAGAGTAGAATAATAGTTTTACCACTTCCAGTAGGCGCTTGTAATAATACCTCTTTTTTACTTCCAATAGAAGTTGCATCTAATAGTTTATTAACTGTATTTATTTGAAAATCTTTTAATTTAATTCCTTGCATTATTACATTACCTCCTTAATTTCATCTTCAAAATAATACTCTGGTATGATATAAACTTCAATATTATTATTTTCAAAAATTTCTTCTTGTTCACTTGTTAAAAGAATATCAGAAGAAATATATACTTTTTCACATACCTCTAGTTCTTCTTTATTAGTACTAAATTTGTCTAATTCTTCTTCACCTAAATAAACTTTAATTATGTTATCGTCTATTTCAATTCCATTTTCTAATTGAATAAGATTTTTAATGTTTATTAGTAAATTATTGTGTAGATTTTCATTTTCTGTATTTATTCTTGGAATATAAGTACAACGATAATATTTTAGATTGGTTTTTATCCCATCAGAGTATTTTTGCTTTTCTTTTACTAATCCAGTTATAACTGTTTTTATTCTTTTATATGTTACTTCTTCGCATATATTATTTTCGTTATTGGTACAAACAATAAAGTTTCTATTACTTCCATCTTCTTGGTTTAGTTCTAATACAGCTTGAGCAGTTGTTCCAGAGCCAACGAAAAAATCCAATACAATACTATCTTTAGGAGCAATTTGAATACACCTTTTGATTAAATCTGTTGGTTTAGGATTATTGAATACATTTTTCTCTCCAAATATTGTATCTATTTCTTTACTGGCTGAACTATTTTCAGATAGGTCATTCCAAAGAGTATCTATTCTTTTGCCTTCACTGCTTCTTTCATTCCAATACGCTTTTTCTGATAGTGATTTTCCATCTAGATATAGTCTTCCATCGTTTTCCAATGCTTTTAATTTGCTTTGTTTTATGCGCCATCCCTTAGCTGGACAAGGCCATATTTTACCATTATTGTCTATGTAATCATATGTTGTTTCTGGACCTGGATTACCCGGTTTTTGCAAAGGATATAAACGATAGTTTCCGCGTCCATCATTATCATTTTTACTATACATAGCTTTTGTTCCATCAGATAGTGGTTTATACGCTTCATTAAGGTTATAATTTTTACTTTTAGAATATAGCAAAATATATTCTGTATTAACTGTGAATTTATCTTTTTCAGTTTTACCACTTGAGTTTCTTTGCCAAATGAACATATTGATAAAATTTTCTTCACCAAAGATATGATCACATAATAATTTTAATTGAGCATATTCATAGTCGTCTATTGAAATGAATATTAAACCATCGTTTCTCATCAAATTCTTAGCTAATTCAAGTCTTCTACTCATAAAAGACAACCATTTTGAATGTCTATAACTATCTTCCGTTACTACGAAATTGTCATTGTATATAAAATCATTTTTACCACGATTGTAAGGTGGGTCAATATATATACAGCCAATTTTACCTTTATGTGTTTTTTCCAGCAGGTATAAGCTATGAAGATTATCTCCTTCTAATAAAAAGTTGAATTTTTCATCCGGATTACATATAATCTCTTTATCCTTAATTTCTTCAAAAGTAGGTATTTGAGTTTCTAATTCTTTATCAACTCTTTCTTCATGTTCTTCCCAGATAAGTCCATATTTCTTTTTTGTAAGTTCATTTTCAATAAGAGATAAACTATTTAATGTTTCTTCATCAGATATGTTTTTTTTAATTTCACTTAATGTTTTTAACATTTTATCTCTTCTTATTTTTGATAAATTTGTTGTTTCCATTTTATCACTCCTCATAATTGTAATTTTTGTTAAAAAACAAGTAATTCTTTATGTATTATTATACTATAAAATTTAAATTTTTTCTATAATACCGTTTAAATTCAATAAAATAAATATATGCCATCATTAATTGATGGCTTTTTTGTACCTGTGAGTATTATTATTCTAGTTACACTTAAAAGTGCGAATTATATTCTTCTTTTTTTGCAGCTCTATTTTTATAATCCATAGATGGATTAATTTTTTCTAATGTTAACTTATTCTGTTAATTTTCGAGAAATTGCTTCTTTATCAAGTTCTTCATCTTTATAGTATCTTTACAATTCTTTTACTGTTTTATTTGTTTCAGCATTCATTTTCTTAAAGAATAATGATAGAGGTTTAATATATATTTTGTTTTTGCTAAAAGCATTAAATATTATTCGAAATAACAAAATTATAAAATCAACGAATTTTAATCATCATAATTGTTATTTTCAAGCATATATTTTTTCTTATCTATTATTATACTCTTATCCCTTCTATTTTTTTCATTCTGATATAAATTTTTATATTCTTTAATTTCGCTATCAACAAATTTTTTTAACTTATCATTTTTAGGCTTAAGAGATTTTAAAAACAAGTATTTATTATTGAATGCATCGGCAAGCCCATATTCACCTGATACGACACCTGTGTCAAAAAGTAAGCAATCTATTTCATTCAATATTTTATCATTTTCTTCTACTCTTTGTATAATAAATTCAAATATCTTCCAGCAGGATATTGAAGTACCTAATATTTTACACAAATTAATTACGTTAGTATAAGTATTATAATTATTATTTTCATTCAAGTATTTTAATATATCCATTCCCAATTCATCATTGTATTCTCCTATTAGATAGTGTATATAATTGGATATTTTATAACAATCATTTTTTTCTAAGAATTCCATACATAATGATAAATTGTTATATCTTTCTTCATTGTAATTGCTGCAATCAGATAAACTAATATAACCATAAAAATTGTGTAGATTTGTATTTGGCTTATCTGTTATTTTTTGTTTAAGAATTATTCTTAAATCTTCTGGATACTTCTCAAACAAATCATTTAAAAAATACTCATTTAATCTATTAAATTCACTATATCTAAAATTATCAATTAATATCTTTAAATCTTTATAACTATACTTTTCTATAATATTTTCTTCTGTATCGGGGTTATATAACAATTTTCCCACAATGCCTTTATTAATTGCATTGTATTCTTTAATTTTATTTAACAAATACTTTTTATATTCGTTATTATTTATTAAATCATTATTATTAATAATTAATCTTAATAGTTTGAATATTAAATTGTCATTTTTTCTTTCTTCAACAAATATCATTATTTTGTTCAATAATTCTAGATTTATATTATCAATTCTAAACATTGCTTGAATAATCTTATCTGCTTTTATCTCATCATCAATGATGTACTTATAACCCTTATCTTGATTTAAAATTCCAAGAAATATATATTCATTCCATTTGCTTTTGATTATTTCCTCTCCAAATTTCTTTAATGAACCTATATCAACTAAAACTTTTCCTGCATTACTTATATTCAAATTAAAAGTTTCTTCATTATCCATCGTATTCAATATAACAACTATTTCTTCGATATTATCTTTTTTAAAATTCTTAATATATTTATCTAAATAGTCTTTTCTAAACTCTTCTCTTTCACTATACATAGAACCTGGTATTTCATCAACAAAGAAGTTAAATAACATTGCATACAACTTTTGTATATTATCTTTTTTTAATTTTTTATAAAACTCACTATCTTTTAACTTTGTGTTTTTCCAAGCACATACAGATTTATACAATTCATTTTTACTGACAATGTCAATTTTGTCATAATTGTCACTAAAAAATTCATATATTGGATTATAATCAAATATATTGGCATTTCTTTCTAAATTACTATTAATATTTAGTAATGCATGTAAAGCATCCTTTGAATGCTTATTTAAAAATATATCTAACAATTCATATATTGATTTATATATTTTAGTCTTATAATTATCATTAGGATTGGTTTTATTACTTACAAGACTTACTTCATTCATTGATGATTTTTCACAATAATTGTAATTTATATCACAAAAGTATTCAGCCAATTTTATTCTAATATATTCATCTATTTCTTTGTCAATTATTAAGGAATATGCTATTTCATGAATATTATAGTTTCCATATCCTCTACTAGAATCGGCTTTATCTGAAACTATTAAATCTTTTATAAATTCATCAAATTTACTTACAATATTATTGTTAATAGATATTTCATATAAAATTGAAATTATATTTTTAAAGTCATCAAGCCATAAATATTTATAATATTGTAAAAATTCTAATAACTTTTTAAATTTATATTCATATGTATCATAATTCAAAGGATTATCAGCTTCCACAGGTAATTCACTAAATTTTTTCACTATTGAATATATTATTCCAGCATCATAAATACTTTTATATTTTTCTTCATCTTCATTAACTAATGGTATAATTTCAATCATTTTATTAATAATACTTTCCAATTTATCTAAAGATTTTACTTCTTGGAGTTTCTTATTAAAATCTTTATCTAACAATAACTCTATATTTTTAGCGCCAATTTTTATGCTATCTATACGTCTGTTAATAAATTCTAGACTAGCCACCACATTTAATATGTCTTTTCTTGCTTTTTCAAAAATTTTTTCTATTTTCTCATACTCTTTATTATCCTTTGATTGTAATTCATCTACATCTTTATAAATTATGTTATGTCCAAATTCATTTATTGCATGTGATAATACTGTTGTCAACTGAACTTCGCATAGCATTCCTTTAAACTTATTTATATCTTTTTTTAACGAAATGGTAATATTAATTCCATCATATTTCATAATATCTGCAGATAACCTATATGACTCAACATTGAATTCTTTATAAATAATATTATTAAAACTCTTCAAATCATCTTCGTTATAAAAAATTACTCTTACGCCACTAAGATCATTTAAATTTTTTATATTGCCATGAATACCATTAATGATTTTTTCAGTTAACTTATTTTTTAGTGAATCATATGATTTAACGCGGCTATTTAAAGATTGATACTTAATTCCATTTTCAATAAGTATATTTTTTATTTTATTTTCAATATAAGATGTAAATTCAACATATAGCAATTGAGATGATAGATACTCCTTTAACATTTTATCTTTTGTCTCTTTAGTTTTTAAATTTTCCATTTTTAACTTCCTCCTACTTCTAGTTAATACAAAAAAAGACGCAGCACAAAAAATCTATTAAATAGACCTGTACTAGCGTCTTTCTTTAACTAAATTAAGTATATCAAATTATTTTTATTTATTCAATATATTTTGACATTTTTTATTCATCATCATCCTCTGAATAATGGTCATCATCTTCTAGTTCTTCCTCTTCAAAGTTAAATGTATCATACTTCTTTTCTTTTACTAATTCTTTTTGCCAATCTTCTAAATCATTATTATCTTTTTTATTATCATCTTCTGTATCTGCAAATGCTTTTATTAAATTTCATATTAAACACATAGTATCACCACCTGAAATTATTATATCATAGTTTTTTGTTATATACGACTATACGATTATTTTTCTACTCTTATTTATATAATTACTTCTTTATACTAAAATATTATTAGTATATATCTACTGCTTATATATAATAGGTATCTTGGATACATTTAATTAAGATAAGTTTACTTAGCTTAATTAAACACTAATAAGACTTACATAGTAAGGCTTATAGTGGACATAATAGAAATAATATATAGGTATATTAAAACTAAGACTTGATATCTTAGTTTATTATTTAGTTAATGTTATTGTTTTTATTTTAAATTCTTTGGTATCATAACCCCATGGATTAGATACTAATCTTGTATTATTTATTATTATATCTTCTTCTTTATGATCATGACCATATATCCATACTGGTGATTTATATTCTTTTACTTCTGTATAGTAACAAGAGTTATTAGCCCTACTATTATTTTTATTTCTAAATGGTGGTATATGTGTTATTATTAAATCTATATTATTTGGTAAGTTATTATACCAAGACATGCTATCGTTATGTAGTTTTTGTATTTTATCTTTCTTAGATAATTCTGATAAGATAAATCTAGAATCATTCTGCATAGGATAGTTATATAGTTTATCTACTAATGTTACTGGTTTATACCAAAGGGTATCTCCCGCTAATAAGAAGGTATTATAGGTATATAGTCCTTTAGTATTATTTGTTTTATCTAGTATGATTATATCTTTATTATCTTTAAATATTTCATTTAATCTATATACTTTATTCATACTATTATAGTTATATTCTTTAGCCATAGGATCAGTATAGATATATTTTATTACTGGTATATAGTATTCATGATTACCTAGGACAAATATTACTTTTTTATAGTATTTTGAACATGAATATAGTAGTTCACTCACCCTATTTATATCTTCATCGATATCTCCCGCTACTACAAGGATATTTCCTTTTACTTGCATACTTATTTTATCGTGGACTAATTTATCTATTTTGGTTATGCTTTCATTTTTACTTATATAGTGAGTTAAGTGTAAATCGGATACATAGTCAATGTTTAATTCCATGGTATTTTTCCTTTCTAGATGCTTATATTATATAGAAAGATGCAAATTATGTCAAATAAAAAACTATTGACACTTTTATATGTCAACAGTTTATGTGGATAAGTTATTTATTATTACATTTACTTATAAACTCTTCTTCATGTTCTTTTATTTCTTTAATAATAGTTTCTTCAAGAGTTAAATATTTAAATTTTAATTTTGGTATGTTATTCATATTTCCTCCTATTTAATTATATCATATTTTGTTTATTTTCTCACGATAATCATCATAATTACCAATATATCTAGTTATGTTCTTATTTTTTATTTCTATTATACTAGTAGCTATTTTATTTATGAAATACCTATCATGAGATACAAATAATATAGTACCAGTAAATTCTTGTAGTGACTCTTCAAGCATTTCTCTTGTATCAATATCAATGTGATTAGTGGGTTCATCTAGGATTAAGAAGTTATAAGAATCTTGAATTAGACAGAATATTTTTAATCTTACTTTTTCTCCTCCTGATAAGTATTTTATTTTTTTATGAATGTTTTCTCCTGCAAAGAGGTATTTGAATAAGGCACTTCTTAAATATTGCTCTGGTCCAATGAAATATTTTCTGGCTTCTTCTAGTACTGATAAATTAATATCTTCAAACCCTATCTCTTGAGGAATATAACCTATCTTGATATTACTTCCTAGTTTTATACTATTATTTCCTTTTAATATTTCTTTGATTAGAGTTGATTTACCAACTCCATTATCTCCGACTAGACAGAGTCTATCTTGATATTTAATACTTAAGTTAAGGTTATTAAATATTTCTTTAGTACCATAAGATAAATATAGATTATTTATTGTTAGGACATCCTTTCCTGATCTACTATCCATATCAAAAGTTATATTTAGTTTTTTCTTGTCTTCTGGTTTATCTAACTTTTCTAGTTTTTCTAATCTTTTTTCGATATTGGCAGCTCTTCTAAAGAATATTTCTCCACCACTTGGTCCACAAAGCCTGCCATATTCTTTTAATCTTTTGATACTATTTTCCATAGCGGTTATTTGTTTTTGTTGGTCTTTATAGTTTTTTAATTCTAGTAATAGTCTATTTTCACTTTCTTTAATATAGTAACTATAATTACCATGATATACTTCTATTCCTCTTTTGGTTAATAAATATACTTTGTTTATGACATTATCCATGAAATAGCGGTCATGTGATACTAGTATTATTGTTCCTTTATAGTTCTTTAATGTTTTTTCTAACCAAATCATTTTATTTATATCTAAGTGATTAGTGGGTTCATCTAATAACAAGACATCTGGTTCTTGTAATAATAATCTTATTAGGGATATGATGGTTTTTTCTCCTCCGGATAGGGTATTGAAATTTCTATTTAATATTTCTTCAGTTATATTAAATACTGGTAGTATTTTTTGAATCTTTGTTTCGTATTCATATCCTCCTAGCGAGATAAACTTCTCTTGCATATTCATATACTTTGTTATTACTTTATAATCTTCAGTTAAAAGTTTATCTTCATATCTTTCTAATTTTTCTTTTAGTTCTATTATTTCTTTGAAGGCACTATTTATATAGTCTTTTACTATTATATCTTTTTCTTCAGGTATTTGACTTAAATAGCCTATACTTATATTATTTCTTATTGAAAGGGAACCGGAATCTATACTTTCTTGGCCTGCGATTATTTTTAGTATAGTACTCTTTCCACTTCCATTTGTTCCAATTAAACCTACTTTTTCTCCTTTTTGTACTGTTATATCTATATTATTTAATACTAAGTCAAAACCAAATGACTTACATACTTTACTTATATTTATATCTATCATAATATTCCTCCCATCAAAAAAAGTTATATGAATATATTGCATCCATATAACTTCTATTTATATATATAGATGCAGGCACGACAAAAACTCACACCCACATCTCATTTTTTTTACTTTTATTTTTGATGAGATAAAGGTGTGATATTTATAGTAAACATGATTACATTACCTACATATTTATACATAAATATCCCTCCACTTATAATATATTATAGTTTTTTACTTTTGTCAATTGTTTTTACACTGCAAGCCATTTGTCTTGCTAGTGTTATTTGGAGCCTAGTGGGTCTCCAAATAAGTATCAACCATACTTATTATATATAAGCATTAAATATATACTTAAAGTAGTTTATTATTGGTATTTTTTTTACTATTTTGAGTATAATAATAGTGCAATATACTTGACTTTTTATGATAGTTATAGTATCATTGTATTACCGGAGAGAAATCTCGTCAGGTCGATAGCTCAATGTCGATTTTATTAAATTAAGTGTATGTTAAGTACACCGCTTGAGTTGGGGAGAGACTACTAGATAGTCTCTTTTCTTTTTAGTTATCGACAAATATTGTTGATAACTATTTTAAATCTATATCAAAGGAATAGTCATAGCTTATTTTTTCACATTTATTAGTATCTATAAAGGCTTTTTCTTTATGAGAATAATCCACTATTTCTTTAGCATTATAGTTTTTAAAATATTTCTTTATCTTATCTAATACTTCTAATTCTTCTTTGGTAAATAAATCTTTATTAAACTTTTTCTTTGATGTTATTTCATAATATTCTTTAGATGGGGTTATTACTGGTTTATAGTCTATTATATCCTCTTGATACCCTTTCGATAATATCGTTTCAAAACGATCTGGAACTGGACCAAATGGTAGTTTACAATATTCTAGTCCGGTTATTGATTTACAGTTTTCTTTATAAAATAAGAAATCAGCGTAAAACATTTCTTTTAATAATTTTGTTTTTAATATTGTATTATCCGCGAGAAAGATAATCATATTATATACTTTTTCTTTATTAAATTTAGTATAACCATTATACTCTGTTGGACTATATTCTTCGTTTAGTAATAATTGTTTTTCGTTATTAGCTAAGAATATAGATATCTTATTATTAATTTTATTATATTCTTTATTAGTAAATTGTATTTTGTTGGCTTCAACTAGATTTGCTATTATTTCTGGATTAGCTATTAAAATTTTTATTAATATTAAATAACTATCATTTGGTATAGATACTCCTTTTTCATAACTTATTAATGTCTTTTTAGCACATCCTATTACTTTAGAAAATAATTCTTGTGATAAATTATATTTTTTTCTTAAGGCTATTATTTCTTCTTTAGTTACTCCATATAATTTATTATATACTTCTATACCTTTTTCAGAAGCAGTATTATCTAGCTTTTCATCATAGACTAAACTATTACATTTTGAGCAAAATCTTCTATCTGAATTAAATTTTATTTCTTTTCCTTTTATTTGGTAGATATGTTCATGATTCTTAATATAAGTATCTGTACTACCACAATTATCACATCTCATAGTATCCTCCTATTTATAATCTAAATGAAATGATAAGCATACTGTCATTTCTTTATTATTATATTCTTCTATCTTTAACTTAATATATACTCTATTTCCATTAATATCTTTTTTAAATACTAGTGAATTTTCACTTTTTGAATAAAAAGGCTTATAATCTTGAACATAGTTATATGAAAATAATGTTAATATTTCTTGCCATGCTAAACTTTCAGTTATTCCAATTTCTAACAATTCTTCAAGATAATCTCTATCTTTTCTATTAGCAAATCTTTTATTTCCTTTAGTTATTAACTTTTTCATTTTTGTTAGTAGTTTGAGCTGCTCTCCAGTCATATGATTCCCCCTTATGTTTATTTTTTTATTACATAATATATCTTTCCCTTTCTGTTTTAATGGTAACATATGTAACCTATTTTTGTCAATATGTATTTTATACTTTTACATATTTTTTTATCACTACCTGTGATATAAGAAAAACTATAGACATAATCTATAGTTTGTACAAATACTTTTATTTCAGAGACTACAGGCTCTAAAATTCTTTTGAAGGCCCTAGGCTTCAAAAGTAAGTGAGAAACCTTGGGTTCGAACTTTTACTACTTTATACTAAAGTACTTAGTTAAATCTTTAATTACTCTTTTATGATAGAATACTAAGAGAATTATTAAACTTAATACACCTACTCCTCCTAAAACAATGATAGGCCAATTTAATTCTACTACCTTAGTTAAGGCTAATATACAAAATATTATGGCCCCAATAGCAGTAAAGAATAATGGAATAAATTTCTTTCTTTGTAATTTGAATTCAGATAGAAATATTATTAACTGAAATATTATAATACTAAAGAGAATTATATTAATTACAAAGTATGAGAAACTAGTTTCTTCAATAATATCTATCATATATAAATAAGCACATACTATCATTACTACTATTGTTATTCTTTTTATTAGAGTATTATCTATTAATGGTTTATTTAATATAGCAAAATAGAATATTATTTCTCCTCCTAGTACATAAAGCATCCATTTTTTACCTCCTAGTGAGAGGTTTACTATAGTACAAGTTATTATAGATATTAAAAATATTATTAACATTATCTTTCTAAATATTAAGAATTTATTTACTTCTTTTTTTAGTTTTGGATAATTAATTTCTACTTTCATAGTCTTCACTTCCATATACTTTTAATTTAATATTGTTTTGAGTTAATATGTTATATATACTATTTTCTACTGATGTATTTGTAGTTAATTTACTTATTGATAATGTTAAAATATTATTACACGTTATGATAGAAAATGAGGCTCTATTTGTAATAGCGGTTCCTAAGACAAAGTCCATCTTTTCTACTTCTTTTTGTATTTCTTTTGGTAATTTTATATTACCTAGATTGGATAATACTGTAGTTTGAGATTTATCGCCAGCATAACCATATATTAATTTGGCTACTGGTCTTTTTATAAATAGTGGAATGAATTTTAAATACTTTATTAAATTATCTGTATATTTTAATAATTCATCTAAGTTATCTTTAGTATTTTTTTCTCTTAATTGTCTTTGTACTTCAAGTAAGGTACTATCTAAATCTTTTACATCCTCTCTTGGAATATTTATGGATACATATAATGAGAAGTTTCTTAATGTTTTAGAGGGATAGTATTTACGCATATTTACTGGTACTTGTATTTTTATTAGTCCTTTTTTTGATGTTGAATATGATATTGTTAGAAATAAAATACTTAACATTAGTTCTGTTATAGTGGCATTCTTTTCTTTAGATAGTTTTTTTATATCATTTAAATCTATATCAAAATGTAATATCTGACATGGTCTAACACTTGATTTTTTTCCATCTATTTGAAGAGCTTTTTTCTCTATTAGACTTTGTGATTTTATCTTTGAAACTTTTCCTTTAAATTCATCTTTTGCTTCTTCTTCTTTAGGTCTTTCATTTATATCTAATACATAATTATTAGTGCCTTGTATTTCTTTTAATAATTTTAGATAAGTAGCTACTAGTGTGGATAGAAATATGGTAGCTCCTGTTCCATCTGTTAGGGTATGAAAGCATTCTATACTTATTCTATTTTTATAGTATAGGGATTTAAATGATTGTTTACCTATGTTTGATACATTTATATATGAACATGGTAATTTTTTTTCTTCATGGATATGGAATCTTTTCTTTATCCCATCTAGATAGTGCCAAAAGAAGCCTTTTCTTACTGATGTTCTAAAGGTAGGAAATCTTTTCATAGTAAATAATAGGGCTATTTGATATATTTCTGCTACAATATCTTCTTTTAAATAACATGATACTCTATAGACACTCATAAGATTATCTCTCATTGATAATGGATATATTTTAGCGGCGCTATCTAATGGATACCAGTTTTCTGGTTCTTTTTGATAAATGTCTCCAAGGTTATCTATGGATAATATTTTAAGCGTTTCTTTAAGAGATTTTCCATTTTTTAAATAGTACTCTATGGCCTTCTCAAAGTCTTCATTTATTTTTATGGTTTCTTTTTTTGTTAGAGATATACTATTATTTAGATTAGTGAAATATTCTTTAATGATTTTTCCGTCTTCTAGACTGAATTTCTTGTAAAAGGTACTTCTTTGTTTCAATTTATCACTTCCATATTTATTATATCATAATATGTTGATTATTTGTGTACTTTTTCCCATGAACATTCTATATCATTTCTTCCAAAATGACCATAGGCTGCGAGTGGATAATAGATTGGTCTTTGTAAATCTAATTCTTTTATGATATTATCTACACTGAAATTGAAAGTGTTATTTACGTATTTATATATTTCTTCTTCAGATACTTTATTTGTACCAAAGGTATTTATATATAATGATATTGGGTAGGATTTACCTATAGCATAACTTAGTTCTATTTCACACTTATCAGCATAATTATGGGCGACAATGTTTTTAGCTACATATCTAGCATAATAGGCTGCACTTCTATCAATTTTAGAAGGATCTTTACTGCTGAAACATCCTCCTCCTACTTTACCCATTCCACCGTATGTATCACATACTATTTTTCTACCAGTAGTACCGCTATCACCAAAAGAACCTCCTACCGTAAAACTACCACTGGTGTTTATTAAGATGTTTGTTTTGTCATCTATTAGATTACTTGGCACTACTTTATTTATTACTTTCTCTATTATATATTTTCTTAATTCTTTACTAGATACTTCTTTTTTATGCTGAGAAGCTATAATTATGGTATCTATTCTTTTGGGAATATCATCTTGATATTCTACTGTTACTTCGGTTTTACCATCAGGTAATAAAGGACTATCTTTATCTTCTTTTCTTACCTTAGTTAAATTATAGGCTAGTTTATTGGCAAGCATTATTGGCATAGGCATTAATTCTTTTGTTTCATTAGTGGCATAACCAAACATTATTCCTTGGTCTCCTGCCATAATGGTATCTTTTTCTACAGCCTTATTTATTTCTTTAGATTGCATACCTACTTTTACTATTACATGGTATTCTTCATTATAACCTATATCTTTTAGTACTTCTTTGGCTAATTTTTCATAATCTAGTTTAGCCTTGGTACTTGCTTCTCCATATATTAGTATTAAATCGTCTTTGATTGTGGCTTCAACAGCCATCTTACTAGTTTTATCTTGTCTTAAGGCTTCATCTAAAATGTAATCACTTATTTTATCACATATTTTATCTGGATGTCCTTCAGTTACTGATTCACTAGTAAATAAATATTTTTTCATTGTATCACTCCTTCTTTGTTTTTATCAAAAAGAAAAAACTCTTGAAAGAGTTTGTAGCTAGCATTATTCTCTTTCATCGTTATTAGCTGTACCACCTTACTTTATGCAGGTTGGTATGAGTTCATAGAGCTAATTCTCTCCCTCATTCTTGATAAAATACATTTATATTATATATTATTTTTGACACTTATACAAGTGATTTTGTTTATTAAACTACATTTTATGAAATTTTTGTTAAAAGAAACTATTATCTTGTTTGAGAATAAAAGATTATGTGATAAAATATCATTTAGTGGTGATAAAATGAAAAAACAATACTTAATTTATGCAGATGAATCACATAGAAAGGGAAAGTTTTTTAGTAACTTTTATGGTGGCGCATTAGTTAATTATACTGAAATTGAAAAGATAAATGGTATGATAATAGCAAAAAAAGAAGAACTTGGCTTGTATCAAGAAGTTAAGTGGACAAAAGTCACTGAGCAATACTTAGACAAATATTTGAATTTGATTGACTATTTTTTTGATTTTGTTAAAAAGAATAAAATTAAAATACGAATAATGTTTAGACAAAATGCTCAAGTTCCTCAAAATTTGACAAGAGAGCATCAGGAAAAAGAATATTTTCTTTTATATTATCAATTTATCAAGCATGCATTCGGTATTGATTACTGCAACCAAAACGAAAGTGATCAAATAATATTGAAATTATACTTCGATAAATTGCCAGACACTAAAAGAAAAAACAAAGAGTTTAAAGGTTACATTTATGCACTTAATGATTTCTTTTTTGTTAACAATGTTCATATTTATAATGAAGATATTGCAGAGG
>ERZ773242.1168-NODE-1168-length-26743-cov-5.410784_pt1 | contig 26743 bp, 26 predicted proteins | sample MGYA00511077_ERZ773242 | MGnify/ENA primary metagenome ERZ773242 (study PRJEB29015, sample SAMEA2737754) | human gut metagenome | biome: human gut; feature: human-associated habitat; material: faeces | place: China | collected 2012 ... | reverse complement strand
CCTCCTGTTCTGCTCAGCACGGCTGAGATTTTGTAACAGCAACAATACCAGAAAAAACGGGAATAGCGAGTAGATTTTGAAGATTCTACGAAACCAACAATTCCGGATTAGGTGCTGCGAACAGACTATTGCTCATGCGTTTCGCAGTCTCCTGTTTGAGCTGCATTGCAGACAACAAGCCCTTTCGTTACGCTTGATACAGAAAGGAAAGGCTCCTCAACCAGCCCACGGCGAAGCGTTGTAAGGAAAAGGTGATAATGAAGGCGCGTACCCAACTGTGGCCATGTATTCCAGAATTAATTTATGAATGGTATTCAGACGTTATGCCGGACCGTTTCGTTGGATATATGATGCGGAGGCGGTTTGAGAAATGCGCATTTCAAGTTCCAGGTAGGTGAAGGGGGAATTGTCGCGCATCTTGAGCTATTTGATGTTCGTTACGCCAATCTCGCTTCCGTTGAAGCCAATCGGCCGGAGCACCGCCGTTGTGCTGTTTTCCTTGCTTGAGTCAATGGGGCGTTTTGGGACTCTTATCCACCTGTCTTTGCAAATTGGCGTTTTTTACAAATTCGGCAATCTATTTTTGTATATTCAATCAAAGACTGTGAAAAGCAAAAAAATATTGACATGGAATACAATAGTTGCTATATCTTATATATAGAACTATAGCAAACGCTTTAAGTTACAAATAAACAACTGGAGGAAAGATGATGCGTCTGGAACGAATGAATTCCCCGGAAGTAGAGGCCTATTTCAAAGATCATAAAATCGCGCTGCTCAGCGTGGGCAGCATTGAGTGTCACGGTTTGCACAATGCGCTCGGAACCGACACGCTGATCCCGATGAAGCTCCTTGAGTTGGTAGAGCAGAAGTCCGACGTTCTGATCCTGCCGACCCTCCCTTATGGCGATTGTGACTGGCATCTGGACTGGCCCGGTGCAGTCAGCATTGGTTCCGATCTGCTGGAGGCTGTTATGCAGCGCATTTGTGATTGCCTGTATCGGTGGGGCTGCCGCTATTTTGTCATTCTGAACGGTCACGGCGGCAACACGCATGCTTTGGAAAAGGTATGCGGATATCTTGACCGCAAAAACGCTGTCGGCACGGTGTTCAACTGGTGGACCGTCGCTGGCGATCTCAACCCTGCGTGGAAAGGCGGGCACGGTGCCGGCGAGGAAACAGCTGCAATGTTGGCGATCGACCCGAAGCTTGTGCGCAAGGATCTGATCTGCGACAACGCGCCGAAGGACCCGACCGACGAGCTGCACGCCTGCGGTTTGCGCAGAGTCGAATTCCGCGGCATTTCCCTGCCGCTGCCGCGCACCAACCGCAAGATCACCGACAATGGCTGGTACGGGCCCGACCATCCCTCCACTGCTACGGTGGAATGGGGCACGGAGATGCTGAACACGACGGCGGATTTCCTTGTTGACTTTATGCGCGCCTTTGAAAAGATTCCGCTGGATGCAGAGTGAGGAACGTGCGATGAAATCATCTACACTCTACCGTTGGCTGGAGTGGACCTTCCAGCCACAGACCTGCACAGAGGTCTTTCCGGTGATCGGACTTCAGGAGGATAACACCGAGGAAATTACACGCGTATATACCGCGACCTTTGCAAGTCCGGAGGTTTTTGAGCAGTTGGAACGTCTGGATGCCAACACCTGCATGCTCTTTACGCATCATCCGAAGCCGCAGCGGATGAACACGGCGGATCCACCACCGCAGATCCCGCAAAAATGGCTTGATTTTCTGAAGGAGCGGCACATCTCGTTGTTTACCTATCACATTCCGCTTGACCGCAACAGCCCGTTTTCTCCCGGTGTGAACCTTGCAAGGGCGCTTGGCGCTGAGCCGTATGATTCCTTCTTTGAGCAGAATCTGGTGCGCATGGGCGTTGTCTGTACCTCGCCGTTTTCAACGGCGACAGAGCTTGCGCAGGCGATGGAACGCGTCGTCGGGCATGCTGTCAAGCTCTACAACTACGCAGAGGACGTGCTTTCGCGCGGGCGCTTTGCCATGATGGCAGGCGGCGCAAAAAACACGCAGATTTATGAGCAGCTCCGCGACTGGGGCGTCAACACCTTTATAACCGGCGTGACGAATCCGGAGGTACCCTGGGTGGGCGCCATTCACGAGGCTGCCAAGGCAAGCGCCGTCAATCTTCTCGGCGGTACGCATTACTCCACAGAAAAATTTGCACCAATGCAAATGTGCCGCTACTTTGAAGCGTTCGGTCTGCCATCGGAATTTTTGCCTGAGACGCCACGAATGACGGAACTGTAAAGGGGAGCCTGCATGGATATTATGGAAACGATCCGCGCCAGATATTCGGAAGTCAGCTCCGTTCAAAAACGGATCGCAGACTACTGCCTGGAGCATCCTGATGCGGCAAGCTTCCAGACATTGCGCGAGTTTGCACAGACAACGCGCACAACAGATGCGACCGTTCTGAAGTTTTGCAGCAATATGGGTTGTCAGGGTTTTCTGGCTTTCCGCCGCCAGCTTCAGGAGTACGTGCGCATGCGCCTGAGTCCGAACGAAAAGGTTCGAATGTCGCTCGCGCGCTCGACCGATGCAAACGACACTTGCCGTAAGATCATCGACGGTGAAAAGCGCGGACTCGATATGACATTCCGGTATCTGGACATGGAAAGCTTCATGCAGATCGTTTACCGGCTGAACCATGCGCGGCGCATTTTTGTTGTGGGACATCATCTCACGCGGATCGTAGCAGATTTTTTTCTCTATCAACTCAAGCGGATCGGCCGTGAGGCGCATCTGGTTGATACCTCGGATAAAAAGCAGACCTGTGATCAGCTCCTGCACGCCACAAAGGAGGATGTCTTTGTCCTCATCAGCATCCCCGTATACGCGGAGCTGACCATTCAACTGGCACAGCATCTTCGGGAGGCCGAGATCACAAGCATCTCCATCACAGACAGCTTGACCTCCCCGGTGGCGCAGGCGTGTGAAATGTCTCTGACCTGCAACACAGAACACGATGTGCTTTTTAACTCTGTCTCCTCGATGATTGCGATGATCGAGGTGCTCACTTCCGGGCTTCTGCTCAGCGACCGCGAGCGCTTTTTGACCGCACAGGAACGGCTTGAGCGACTCGAGGAAAAGCTCGGCATTCCGCAGAAGGATCAACAGTTTGTTCGCACTGACATTCAGCGTCAAACGTTAAAATGAACACAGGAGGAAATTTTGAATGATTCTGATCAAAAATGCACAGGTGTTTGCGCCAAAGGCGCTTGGCAAAAAGGACGTTCTGCTGGCCTATGACAAGATTCTTGAGATCGCGGACTGCATCGAGCCGTGGCGCGACGATCTGACCGTGATCGACGCGGCTGGCAAGATGCTCGTTCCCGGCTTCATCGACCAGCACGTTCACATCGTCGGCGGCGGCGGTGAGGGAGGTTTCGAAACCCGGACGCCGGAATTCCAGCTTTCCAAGGCCGTTACCTCCGGCGTGACGACGCTCGTCGGTCTGCTTGGCACCGACGGCTACACCAAAAGTCCTGAGTTGCTGCTGGCAAAAACCAAGGCGCTCAACAACGAGGGTATCACGGCGTACTGCCTGACGAATTCTTACGCATATCCGCCCAGAACCATCACAGGCTCTGTGGCAAACGATATTCTCTATATCTCCGAGATCATTGGCTGTAAGCTCGCCATTGCTGATCACAGATGCAGCCATCCCACCCGCGATGAGCTGATCCGTCTGGTTTCCGACATTCGTATGGCGTCGCTCGTCTCCGGCAAGGTCGGTGAACTGCACGTGCATGTCGGTGCCTCGCCCGAAGGCATTGAGCCGATCATGGACATCGTCCGCACGACAGATATTCCGATCTCCCATTTCCGCCCGACACACCTCGGCCGCCGGCTGGAGGAGGCTTCGCAGTTTACGCACATGGGCGGTTACGCAGACATCACCGCGAAGGCTGGCGTTTCGGAGTTTTTCCCCGGTCTGATGGAAACAGCCGTTCCCGAATTATTGACCATCAGCTCCGACTCCAACGGAAGTATGCCGAAATGGGACGAAAAGCATGAACACATTGTCGGTATGGGCGTCGGCGACATGGCAAACCTCTACCGCGTAGTCTACGAAATGGTGACCCAGCAGGGCGTTGCTCTGGAAAAGGCACTGCCCTTCATTACCTCAAACGTCGCCCGCGCACTGGAGCTTTATCCGCGCAAGGGCTGCATCGCCGAGGGCAGTGATGCTGATCTGGTCCTTCTGGACGAGGGCTATCAGATCGACACCATGCTGGCAAAGGGTCGCATCATGATGCAGGACAAGCAGGTGCTTGTCAAGGGTACATTTGAATAAGTCTGCTGCCTGGCAGGCAAAGAGTAGGGGGTAAACTATGTTTCGATTGATTCTCAAGCGATTGCTGCTGCTGATCCCAGTGCTGATCGGCGTGACCTTCCTGGTCTTCTCCATCTTGTCACTCGCCCCCGGCGACCCGGTTTTGGTCGTACTTGGCGACAATGCAACGGAAGAAGCAGCCGAGGCCATGCGCTCAGAGCTTGGGCTGGATAAGCCGTTCCTTGAGCGGTATGTCAATTATATCTGGGATCTGCTGCATGGAGACTTCGGCAAGTCCTACAAGACAAAGCTAAGCGTCTCTGACCAGATCCTCTCGCGCTTCCCCAACACGATCCTTCTGGCTTTGAGCAGTATGCTCATCGCGTTGCTTTTCGGCATACCACTGGGTATATTGTCAGCGAAAAAGCAATATACCCTGTTGGATAACGTCGCGTCAGTCGGCGGACTGATTTCGGTGTCGATGCCGAACTTCTGGCTTGGCCTGCTGCTGGTTATCCTGTTCGCGCTGAAGCTGCGTTGGCTGCCGTCACAGGGTATGGGCGAGGGCACCGGTCCGATGCTTAAAAGCCTGATCCTCCCTGCGGTGACACTGGGCACCGGTATCATGGCGACCATCATGCGTATGACGCGCTCAAGTGTGTTGGAGACCATGCGTCAGGACTATGTCTCTACTGCCCGTGCAAAAGGCATCTCCGAATCGCAGGTCACGACGCGCCATATGCTGAAAAATGCGCTCATTCCCATCATCACCAGCGCAGGTCTGCAGTTCGGTCATTTGCTCGGCGGCTCCATGCTGACCGAAACCGTATTCTCCTGGCCCGGCGTTGGACGCTACATGCTCGATGCAATCAAGACGAAGGACACGCCGGCCGTACTCGGCTCCGTCATTTTGATGTCGGTCAGTTTCTCGGTCGTTAATCTGTTCGTTGACATTCTCTACGCATTTGTCGACCCGCGCATCAAGTCGCAGTACAAAAAGCGCGGTAAGAAGCCCGCCCTGCGTGCAAAGAAACAGGAGGCATGACTATGAAAAAAGCACAGAATATGCCTTATCAGAGCCGCACGCTCGGCGCAGAAGCATGGTACCGCTTCAAAAAGAACAAGCTCGCGCTTGGCGCACTCGCTATTTTCATTCTTCTGGCGCTGATGGCGATCACCACGATCATCATCGACCTTGTCACGAATAACTCCATTTACGACAAGTACGTCATTTCTCAGGATCTACTGCAGCGCTTGCAGCCGCCCTCGAAGGAGCACATCCTCGGTATGGATGAGTTTGGCCGCGACATCCTGCTTCGCATCATCTGGGGCACGCGGTACTCGTTGTTTATGGGTGCGTTTGCCGTACTCGGCGCGTCGGTACTCGGCGGCATCATCGGCGCAGTCGCAGGCTACTACAACATGATGGACACGATCCTCATGCGCATCATGGACGTTTTCCTCGCAATTCCGACGACGCTGCTGGCTGTTGCGATCGTTGCGGCAATGGGTCCCAGCCTCGTCAATGTTGTTCTTGCCATTGCCATCTCCCAGACGCCGACCTTCGCGCGCGTCATTCGCGCACAGGTATTGACGATCAAGGATCAGGAGTTCATTGAGGCCGCCCGTTCGGCTGGCGCGAGCGATGCACGCATTATTTTCCGCTACATCGTTCCCAACGCCCTGTCCCCCATGATCGTTCAGGTCACGATGGGCATGGCAAGCGCGATTCTTTCCATTGCCGGTCTTTCCTTCATCGGCATGGGCATCCAGGCTCCGATGCCAGAATGGGGCGCAATGCTGTCCAACGCCCGTACTTACATCCGTGACGCATGGCACATCACCGTTATGCCCGGCGCCGCGATCATGATTACCATTCTGATCCTGAACATCATCGGCGACGGTCTGCGTGATGCGCTTGATCCGCGTATGAAGAACTAGGAGGCCTGCTATGAGCGACATTCTGAAAATAGAAGACCTTGTCATTCAGTATGACACCGACAGCGGATGCGTCCACGCGCTCAATGGTCTGTCCTTGACGCTTCGCGAGGGCGAAACACTGGGTCTCGTCGGCGAGACCGGCGCGGGCAAAACAACGCTGGCGCGCAGCATTATGGGGTTGATCCAGTGTCCACCGGGCAAGATTGTCAGCGGTAAGATTCTCTATCGCGGGGAAGACCTTCTGACGATGAAGGAAAAGCATCGTCAATCCATCCGCGGCAAAGAGATCTCCATGATCTTTCAGGATCCCATGACCAGCCTCAACCCCGTCACGACAGTTGGCGACCAGATTGCCGAGGCTGTCATGGCGCATGAGAAAATCGGCAAGAAACAGGCATGGGAAAAGGCGCTGGAAATGCTGGAGACCGTCGGCATCAGCCGCGAGCGTGCGAGCGATTATCCGCACCAGTTCTCCGGCGGCATGAAGCAGCGCGTCATCATCGCCATCGCGCTGGTTCTCAACCCGAAAATTCTGCTGGCAGACGAGCCGACCACGGCGCTGGACGTCACCATTCAGGCGCAGGTGCTTGACACAATCCAGGCGCTTCGTAAAAAGCTTGACATGTCGATGATCCTCATCACGCACGATCTCGGCATCGTAGCGCAGACCTGTGAACAGGTTGCAATCATCTACGGCGGCGAGGTCGTGGAATACGCAGACGTATTTACAATCTTTGAAAACCGCATGCACCCCTATACACAGGGCTTGTTCAACTCCATTCCCAAGCTGAATGAGGACGTGAACCGCCTTGTGCCGATCGAAGGTCTGATGCCGGATCCCACCAATCTGCCGACGGGTTGCAAATTCTGCACGCGCTGTCAGTACGCGACCGACCGCTGCCGCGAGGAGCACCCGGAAATGATAGACGTTGGAAACGGGCATCTGGTCCGCTGCTTCCGTGCCGAAAATACCAACGCAGGAGGTGAGCAGAAATGAGCACATCGAAGCAAACCATTCTGAGTGTTGAACACCTGAAAAAGTATTTTCAGACTGCTTCCGGTCAGCTCCATGCCGTAGATGACATTAACTTTACCCTCGCAAAGGGTGAAACGCTTGGCGTTGTTGGCGAATCTGGCTGCGGCAAGTCCACGCTGGGACGTACCATCCTTCGCCTGCATGAGCCGACCGACGGCAAGGTTATTTTTGATGGCAAGGACGTCACCGCATGCAGCAAGCAAGAGATGAAGAAGCTGCGTGAGGACATGCAGATCATCTTCCAGGACCCGTTTGCATCCATCAACCCCCGAATGACCGTCAGCCAGACCATCGCGGAGCCGCTTCTGATTCAGGGCAAGTATAAGCCCGGCGACAAAGAGGCACTTAACCGCCATGTACGTCAGGTCATGGACCGCGTCGGTCTTGCCCAGCGTCTTGTGAATGCCTATCCGCATGAGCTTGACGGCGGCCGCCGGCAGAGAATCGGCATCGGTCGTGCGCTTGCACTCGAGCCGAAGTTCATTGTCTGTGATGAGCCGGTCTCCGCGCTGGATGTCTCTATTCAGGCGCAGATTTTAAACCTGATGCAGGATATTCAGGAGGAAATGGGGCTTACCTATCTGTTTATTACCCACGATTTGAGCGTTGTCAAGCATCTGTCCAACCAGATCATGGTTATGTATCTGGGGCAGGTCGTGGAGATCTGCGATGCAAAGCAGCTCTTCCGTGCGCCGGTACATCCCTACACAAAGGCGCTGCTGTCCGCCATTCCGATCCCGGATCCGCGGGTCAAAATGAACAAGATCCCGCTCAAGGGCGAGCTTTCGTCCCCAATCAACCCCAAGCCCGGCTGTCGGTTTGCAAAGCGTTGCCCATATGCCACACCGGAGTGCACTGCGGGCGACATCCCGCTGTGCGAGATTGAGCCCGGTCACAGCGTCCTGCATCAAGGCCGCGCAATTCAAGGATGCAATGGCGTAAACGCCAAGAAAAGAACGCAAATATAAGGAGGAACATCATGAAACATCGACTTCTCGCACTTCTTCTCGCCGCCTGTACGCTGCTTTGTCTGGTGCTGACCAGCTGCAGCAAGTCAACCGACAGCAACCAGAATGACAGCGCCGATGCCGCCACCCAGGACACCCAGCAGGCGGAAAGCAGCGGCAACTACAAGGACACCGTCGTTTGGGCGCAGGCCGCAGACGTGACCTCGATGGACCCGCACATCGGCAAGGAAACTGCCGCCGTTACGGTCACGTGCAACATTTTCAGCACGCTGATGCAAGTCATCGGTGACGGCGATCCCCAGCCGCTGCTTGCTGAGAGCTATCAGCAGCTCAACGACAAAGATTGGGAGTTTACCATCCGCCAGGGCGTCAAGTTCCACGATGGAAGCGACTTGACCGTTGAGGATGTCAAGTGGTCACTTGATCGTGCGATCGCCTCTAACTATGTCAACTACATCGTCAACTTTATCGAGAGTGTGGAGATCACCGGTGACAACACCATCGTCATCCACTGCGCAGAGCCTTACGCTCCGATCCTGAATAACCTTTCGATGCCCTTCTCTGCCATCGTGCCCAAGGCCTACATCGAGACCAACGGCGATGAATACTTCTCTCAGCATCCCATCGGCTCCGGTCCGTACAAGATGGTCGAATGGAACCCGTCCGACTCTGTCAAGCTCGAGGCGTTTGATGAGTACTTCATGGGCAAACCCGCGACCAAGAACCTCGTCATGAAGGTCATCCCCGAGGCCGCCCAGCGCGTTATTGCTCTGGAAATGGGTGAGGTCGACATTGCCTACTCCATTGAGGCCAACGACGTTAGCAAGATTGACGACAACCCAGACCTGGTCAAGTATGCACAGCCGTCCATGACCTGCTTTAACTACTTCTTCAATTTGGCCGATGCGGATCGTCCTACCTATGATCTGAAGGTTCGTCAGGCCATCTGCTATGCCATTGACCGCCAGAAGATCATCGATACCATCCTTCATGGCAGCGCTACTCTTGCTGACGGCATGATCGCGCCGATCGTTGCCTGCTACACCCCGACCCCGACTTATGACTACGATCTGGAGAAGGCAAAGCAGCTCATGGCAGAGTCCTCCTACCCCAACGGCTGCGACCTCATCATGGTTACCAACCAGTCCCAGCAGCGTCTCGAGATCTGTCAGGTCGTCCAGCAGATGCTCAAGGAACTCAACATCAACGTCGAGATCCGCACCTATGAGCAGGCAACTTACATTCAGGCTCTGAACGAACACGAGCATGACATGGGCTTCTCCGCATGGATCACTTCCACCGGTGACGCCGACTACACCTATTATCCGTGCTACCACTCCACGCAGAAGGGCAAGCCCGGCAACCGCTCCTTCTTCGACAATCCCAAGGCGGACGAACTGATCGAGAAGGGCCGCAGTCTGAGCGATCCCGAGGCGCGCAAGGAGGTCTACTCCGAGCTCAACCAGATCATCTATGAAAACTGCACGCAGCTGTACATTTGCCATCCGCTTACGGTCGAGGCCTGCACCAAGTATGTCGAGGGCTTCGTCAGCAACAAGGACGGCTACAACCGGCTGTGGACTGTGAAGTGCCTGCAGAGCTGATTTCTGCCGCAGACTTATCACAAAAGGGTTTGTCGCAAATTGAAATGCACTAGAAATTTGCACAAACGAATCGTCTAGACGGTCAAAACAGACGCTTTCAGAGGTAAATCCGCCTCTGAAAGCGTCTTCCTTTTGCGGAGTTTTTTGGAAAAATACTTTTCAACACCTTCTTTGCACTTATAAGATATTTTTTTAAGATTTGGTTGACGGTTCCAAGGCGTCAAGAATTATGTGCAAATTTATTTGCAGGCTCCGGCTGAATGAAGCCATCTGGCATAGGAGTTCTCATAATGCAGCTCCGGCACTTCCTCCTGCACGGTGAAATTGCGAACCATCCAATCATATTCCGCCTGCACCTTATGCTTTTCGATGATCGCATCGGGCAGCGCGGCATTCTGCACCTCTGCGGTCAGATACAGCAGCTCCTTGACCTCTGCGCATTCGCCTGCATTGTCGGTATAAGCGGTTTCTGCTCCATTGTTTTCCAGCTCGTTCAGCACCCTGAGCCACAGGGCACCGAGACTGTGAAATACGCCTAAATCCTGCAATTTATAAATCATTCTCCTTACGATTCACCGAAGCTCCGGTGTCAAAGCCGTTGGGAAAACGCTGACGCAGCTTGTCCAGATTCCCCTGAAAAACAGCTTCCAGCGGGATATCCAATGCCGTGGCAGCCTCGGCAAGATACCACGCCACATCCCCAAGCTCCCTGACCAAATGCTCCTTGTCCAGCTCATGCCCCTGCATCAGCCACTTTTTCACGATGTCAATGGCTTCGCCGGATTCCCCGCACAAGCCCATGACGCTGTTGATGAGAACATCCTTTTTGTCAAGCGCCGGATTCAGCGTTGCCATTGCCGCTTTTTGATATTCGTTGGCTTGCATCTGTTTCCTCCGTTATTTTGCCTGCGCAAATTGATAAGCCTGCTCAATCCAATCAAATAGCTCCTTGTCCAAATCAGACGGATCGCTGATGACAAAATGCGTTGTCCACCGTCCCGGATACGGCTCAGTTTTTGCCGCCACCCGGTCGGATTCCAGCGGTGCAGGCAGCCCCAGTGTCAGCACAAAATAGTCATCCGGCAGCTCTGATTTCTTTTTTACCTTCAAGAAGGATACACAGGCGTAAAGGTGCCGGTTGTAGTATGAGATTTGAGATTTTTGCACTTTGATCCGGCTTTCGGGGAATCTGGCAAGCAGCTTTTCCTGAAAACACGCATATAGCAGATAGACAGCCTGATGCCGGTCAAAGAAAAGCAGGGAGTCCTGCATCATCGCGTCCATTCTGTTCACCTCCGACAATTCGGCTTTGTTGAGCGAACTATATCACATATCTTTCGCAAATTGCAAGTGCAAGTTGCGAAGAAGGTATCTTTAAATTATCTTTTTTTACTTACAGTCAGGGTTGTTCATTGCTTGATTTCGATATTCAGTGGGATTACAATCTGTTGCCTCTTTAAAAACGCGATTAAATGTACGCATGCTGTTAAATCCACATTCAAATGCAATATCAATCATTTGTTTGTTTGACGACATAATTAGTTCTCGAGCTTTTTGAACTCTAATATCATTCAAAAACTGTTTGAAAGAATAGCCTGTGGTTCGTGAAAAAATGCGTGAGAGATGAGAGACACTGACACAAAGTTGCTTTGCTAAACCGTCAAGTGTTATTTCTTCTGTATAGTTTTCCTCAATAAAGGAAATTGCACTTTGCACAAGAAAAATCGCGTGCGAGTCTTCGTTTGAAGACTTTGGTGGAATCGGGCATTCGCGCATTAGTAGTGTAAGCAAAATGGCTAGGTATCCTTTTCCCATTGCTCGGTAACCTGCTTGTTGATTTGTCATCTCTTGGTATATGCATTTTATATATTCATTCATTATAGAAAGAGATTTCTGATTTTTAAGAGAATCTTGTTTGATGAATTCTGTACCAAAATGAATGCTAGGGAGTATGTTATGAAGTATATCTGGATGAAAAATTAGAATGATTACCCGTGAGGGGCCGACACTTTCAATATAATGGATGCTTCCACTTGGACAGAAAGCCATTTCTCCTGCGCTGAGTAATTGACTTCGGGCGTTTATGCCGATTTTTGACATACCCTCTAAAACCAGAGTCACTTCTATTTCATTGTGCCAATGAGCTCCATAGGAATAGTCAACCATCTCTCCAACAGAAAAACGCATGCCGTAGGAAGAAATGTCTTCTCTTTTCTCATAAAAAGCCATAATTATTCATACCTCGCAATACCTAATGTTACACACCAAGACAGTTGTTGCCTCTCCCGCCAACGGCTACAAATACATTATACCAGTAGATAAAGGGGAAGCAATAGTAATTTACACATGATGCAACAATTTTTGGCTATCATGTTTGTTTGTTATGGCTAGCAAAACTATTACTCGTACGATAAAATGTAATCAATCAATTAAAGGGGCTGCAGCATTGGTACTCCCTAATTTGAGTGTTGGAGCTTTGGTCGATACACATGCAACAACAAATTCAGTGCTGAAGGTGCTCGTTTTTTCGGGCTCCTTTTGCTGAAATTTTCGCTTAATGAACGCAAAAAAGAAAGGAGTAAAGTAAATGATAAAAAAAGGAATCAGCTTTTGGTCTTTTCCTGATGGTACAACAATTGCACAAGGTATCAAGACATCGAAAACAGCAGGTTTTGAAGGAATTGAGTTGTTGTTGGTAAAAGACGGGCTGTGGGGAGCAACTGAAGGAGATGGCATTGAAGAGGCTAAACGAGTAGCTAACTGCGAGGGTATTGAAATTGCCAGTGTGACAATGGGCCCCAATTGGTGGGAGGGGATGATGACGAGTAAGCGTCCAGAGCCTCGCCAGCGAGCAAAGGACAATGTCAAGCGGCTTATAGATACTGCGGCGGCTTTAAACGTCGATACTGTTCAGGTTGTTCCTGGTGGCGTTGAGATCAGTTGGATTGAAGGAATTACAGATCTTATGCCTTATGATGAAGCTTATGACACGGCGCTAGAATCATTCGTAGAATTGGCTCCTTATGCCGAACACGCGGGTGTTACAATTGCAATTGAAAATGTATGGAACAAGTTTTTGTTATCTCCGTTAGAGATGCGAGATTTTATTGACAAAATATCTTCTCCAAATGTTGGCTGTTATTTCGATGTAGGGAATGTGATGATTCACGGTTTCCCTGAGCAGTGGATTCGGATTTTGGGCAATCGTATTAAGCGGGTGCATGTTAAAGATTATAAGTATCAACCTGGCGATATCAATAGTTTTTGTGATTTACTTGGCGGCGACGTTAACTGGCCTGCAGTTATTGAGGCTCTCGAGAATATTGATTATGATAGCTACTGCATTGCAGAAATGATGCCTGTTTATCATTACTACCCGGACCAATTGATCCATAATACGTCGGCTTCTCTTGGCAGAATTATCCAAAAGAAGTAAGTAAAGGTGAGCTGGCAGGTAGATTTCCTACCTGCCAGCTCTGTTTTTATATAAGAGGTTAGTATGGAAGGCACGAGAAAACGTAATCATTTTAACTTGGAAATTTTCACATTAAGTATTGCATTTTTAATGATGGGCTTGCTGTATTCATGGTCCAACTTTGCAAGACAAATTGAAGTAGAAGAGGGGTGGAGTAGCCAAATTACTTCCACTGTGTTTACATGCTCTATTATTAGTTTCTCAATAGGTAATTTATTGGGAGATGGTTGTTGTAAAAGAATTGGAGTACGTGGTTCTATTTTGGTGGTTGCAGGCTTAATGGGAATTGGATTGATTGCCGCAGCATCTGCTAAACAAGCTTGGGCACTGATTCTATATTATGGGTGGATTTGGGGAGCAGCTGTTGGACTTGGATATAATGTTCTGCTTGGATATGCGGCATATTTGGTGCCTAATAGAGCGGGAACGATATCAGGGGCTTTGCTAATGCTATATGGGTTTGGATCCCTAATCACTGGTGGATTAGTGACATTTATAATGGGACATATCGGATGGCGATGCGCATTTGTCTGCATTGGAGTAATTTATTGCGTTGTTTTTTGTTTTGTTAGTAGAAGTATTGGCTCGATTTCAAATGCTTCCTCTAGAGCAGGCTGTTGTGATACCACTGCTTCGCCTCATACTGCAGTTCGTACGCGTTTCTTTTGGGTGTGTTACTTCTGGTGTTTCACATTACTAACTGGCGGCGTGACGTTTGTGGGACGAGCTGCGGATATAGCCATGCATGTGACATCGATAAGTGCAATCGTTGCATCAGTCTTTGTGGGGGTGCTTTCCTGTGCAAATGGTGTAGGTAGATTGATAGCAGGTGCTTTGTTTGATAGGTTTGATTTAAGGCTGCTGATGATTTTGGTCGCGGTGGGAGAAGCTTTAGGAATTGGTTTTACTTGTGTTGCTATTTCAATAGGAAGCCTGACTATATTGATGGTTGGATATATATTGATAGGGTCAACCTATGGTGCTGTTTTGACACTGGGAATCGCTGCAATGCGGAGAGAATATGGCGAGCTATATTATAAATTTAATATGGCTTTAATTCTAACATCTTCCATCCCCTCATCATTACTTGGTCCATCTGTAGCATCTTTTATTTTAGAACGTACAGATAATTATATAATTGTTTTTTCTATATTAATGGGACTAGCCATATTAGGTAGTGTTTTTGGAGCTGTGGCACGAAGCAAAACCTAAATTTAGCGACAGAAGTGTGAAATGGTGTGCTTGAACGGATAATCGTTGTAGTATAACTTATTTAGATAAGCACATCATCGAAAGACAACAAATTATGGCTATTGTATAACTGAAAATGACCGAATACGTTTTGGTAGATATGCTATAATTTAACCGAGGATGGATAATTTATTTATGAAAAAAAACAACAGAAAAGGAGTTGCATTTATGGAAAAAACCAAAGTCGGCATCATTGGTTGTGGCAATATTAGTGATTTGTATTTTCATAACTTGACTCATCGGTTTGGGGATGATATTGAAGTAATTTCATGTTCAGATATATATCTAGAAAAAGCTGAAATGCAAGCCAAAAAGTATGGTGTGTCGAGAGTTTATAGCGTGGAAGATATGTTGAACGATTCTGATGTTGAAATCGTCATTAACATCACTGTCCCGCAGGCTCATACAGAGATTAACCGCGCAGCGATAAAGGCAGGGAAACACGTTTTTTGCGAAAAACCGCTGGCGCTGACATTTGAAGAAGCGAAGGAGACTGTACGTTTAGCCGAAGAACATCATGTTCAAATTGCTTGTGCACCTGATACTTTTTTGGGCGCAGGCATACAAACATGTCGTCAGCTGCTAGATGAAGGTTGGATTGGACATGTTACAGCTGGTACAGCAAATTTTGTCTGGCCAGGACATGAAATTTGGCATCCATCCCCTGCTTTCTATTATAAAAAGGGCGCTGGACCAATGTTTGATATGGGTCCATATTATATTTCTGCTTTGGTAGCAATGCTCGGGCCTGTTAAGAAGCTGACAGCAATGGTTTCACGTGCTCGTGATATGCGGACTATTACAAGTAAACCGTTTTTTGGCCAAAAGATTGATGTAGAAGTCCCGACTCATTACAGCGGTCTGTTGGAATTTTGCAACGGGACAATCATCACAGTAAATATGAGCTTCGATGTTTGGATTTCGTCGCTTCCTCATATTGAACTGTACGGCTTAGAGGGGTCCATGTTCTGCCCGAATCCTGATCTTTTCACAGGACCCGTTAAGGTATTGCGTGGAGAGAACGTCGTCGATTCTTTGGTCGATTTGGATTTGAGCAGCGCAGGCACAAAGGGTAATCCGTTTGATTTTAGTGGCTATTTGAAGGAAATGCCACTCCGGTATCACGATCCATTGGTTAAAATTCGTGGGTTGGGTGTTGTGGAATTGGCGCATTCAGTTAAATTAGGGAGACCGTGTAGAATCTCTCACGACTTTATCTTGCATGTTATGGAGATTCTAACGGCATTTGAATGTGCTTCTCAGGAAAATGCAGTTTATTATATGACCAGCACATGCGAGCGTCCTGCCGGAATGCCGATGAATATAGAGATGAATAAACTTGATTAAAGGAGGATAAGAATATGGAATTAGGCGTTATGACATATGAAATTAATCGTAAGACAGTTCATGAAGTGTTTGCTTCAGCAAAAGAGTATGGTTTTACGAGAGCACAGTTCGATTTTTATCCGTTTTGTAAAGACGCGGAAATTAATGTGAATGCTAATCTGCCGGAAGATATTACACTTGAACTGGCCAAAGAGGTTCGGCAGGCAGCAGACACCAATGGGATTACAATTTCTGCTGTGAATGGTTTCTTCAATATGATTGACAGAGATATCAATGTTCGTAATGATGGTCTCTATCGTTTGGAAAACTTGGCTACCATGTGTCCTACGCTGGGCTGCAATATTATCAACCTGTGTACTGGTTCCCGGTCTCCTCTAGGAATGTGGGTTAGAGATGAACAAAACGACTGGGCACAGTCTTGGTATGACTGTATTCGTGTGTTGGAGCAGGCACTTCAGATGGCAGAGTACCGTAAGGTCTATTTGTGCCTTGAAGTAGAGGCTTCTAACGTGGTCAGTTCTGCAGCAAAAGCAGAACATATTATGAGAATACTACAGTCTCCTTGGTTAAAGATCGTTCTGGATGGTGCCAATCTGTTCCAAAAGGGAACGAACAAGCATGAAAATGTACGTGATGTGCTGAACAATGCCTTTGATTTGCTGGGAGATGATATTGTATTGGTTCACGGCAAGGATGTTCGTGAGGGTGAGAATCTAGAGTTTACATCTGCTGGCAATGGTATTGTTGATTTTGATTACTTTTTGATGCGGCTGAAAGAGGCCGGCTATCGCGGCGACATGATTCTTCATGGTGCCAAGCAGGAAGATCAAATCCCGGCAAGTGTGGCGTTCATGAAAGAGAAAATCAGGCTGGCTGGTATCTGATGGATTGCAAGGAGAGGGGGGGAATCACGAGTGGATTTTTCATATGTCGATAAACTGTTAAAACATTTTACAGAGATCGGACCCTGTGGTTGTGCCTTGTCTGTTAGTCACCACGGAAAAGTGATTCATGAACAATATATTGGCCGGGAACGATTGAATGAAGAAACACCAATGCAGCCGTCTACCATGTTTCGGATGTACTCGTGTTCAAAAGTGATAACTATAACGGCGGCGATGATCTTGTATGAACGTGGATTGCTTCTTTTAGACGATCCGGTTGAGAACTATCTGCCGTGCTACAAAAATGCACTGTACTACGACTACAATGGAAGCGATTTCACTCAGGTTTATCCAAGTCCGCAAAAGCTGACAATCCGGCACTTGATGACCATGACTGCAGGAATTCCCTACGGCGGCGCTAACAATCTGACGCAGAGCAATATTGCGAGTATTGGCGCTGCATTTCCTCCCCATCCTATGACTCTGCAGGAATTTGTGCAGGAAAAGTTGAGTAAAGTACCACTAGCCTTTATTCCTGGTTCACATTGGAACTATGGGTACGGTATTGATGTACTAGGTGCCATCATTGAAGTGATTTCTCAAAAAACACTGTTTGAATTTATGAAAGAGGAACTGTTTGAACCTCTTGATATGCCAAATACAGTGTTCCACTTGCGCGAAGAACACTGGGGAAGATTGGCAGGTATTTATACACGGCAAAGTGGACAGCTTGTTGCGGATACTGCATTTGATTATGCCATGCACAAGGATTATCTATTTGAGAGTGGTGGCGGAGGATTGGTATCTACATTGGAAGATATGACGCACTTTGCTGCGATGTTATCTATGGGTGGCACGTATCAGCAGCGTAAGGTCTTAAGTCCACGTACTGTGCGGTTGATTGGGAGTAACCATCTTCGAGGTGTAGCAATGGAGGATTTCCAGAAAGTGCAAAGATGCGTGTGGCCCAACATGCTCGGTTATGGATATGGTCTTGGTGTTCGAGTCATGGTTGATCCCGCGACCGGAGGAAGTAATGGCACTGTTGGAGAATTCGGATGGAGCGGTTCTGCAGGAACATGGTCTCTGATTGATCCGGAAAACGAATTAGCTATTGTATACCTGCAGCAATTGATGCCTGCATCTGCAAATCTGCAAACGTATTGTCACCCACGTCTGCGAAACGCAGTGTATAGTCAATTGGACATTTGAAAGGAGCGTTCTACAATATGCAGAGAATTATGAATGATCCTGATTATATCGTGGATGAAATGGTAGAGGGTTTTTTGAAGAATCACAAAGATTTGGTGGAAAAGACTGCTAATCCCCGGGTACTTAAGTCTAGATTCCCCACAGAAGGCCGTGTAGCAGTGGTCACCGGCGGTGGTTCTGGCCATAAGCCTGCTTTTATTGGCTATTGCGGCGAGAACCTCTGCGATGCAGTCGCCATTGGAGAAATCTGTTCTTCCCCAACGGCTATGGCGTTTTGTGATGCCTTTAAGGCTGTAGACAGCGGAAATGGTGTTGCCTGTTTGTACGGTAACTACTCCGGCGACAATATGAATGTGAAGATGGCTGTGAAGATGGCCAAGAAGGCTGGGATTACGGTTAAGACAGTCGTGGCCAATGATGATGTGGCTTCTGCCCCTAATGATCAGCGGGAAAAGCGACGTGGCGTTGCCGGCGAAGTGCTGATGTGGAAGGTGGGCGGCGCGAAAGCAGCCACCGGGGCCTCTCTGGATGAAGTCATTGCAGCGGCCCAGAAAGCCATCGACCAGACTCGAAGTGTAGGCATTGGTTTGTCTCCCTGCACACTTCCGGCTGTTGGCCATCCGAATTTTGAAATCAAAGAGGGAACCATGGAAGTTGGTATTGGCCATCATGGCGAGCCAGGCATTGAAGTGTGTCCCCTGGAAAGCGCTGCAGAGATGGCTGAACGGATGCTAAATGTGGTACTGCCCGATCTGCCATTTGCAGCTGGAGATGATACCGTTGTACTGGTATCCGGTCTCGGTGCCACACCAGTCATGGAGTTGTATGTCCTATATAACGAGATCGAAAAGCGAATGATCGAGAAGGAGATCCATATTCATCGATCCTATGTAGGGAATTATTTTACCTCTCTGGATATGATGGGTGCAACGCTGACCGTGATGAAGCTCGACGACGAACTGAAGGATTTGATTGATATGCCCTGTGCCTCCATGGGTCTGACACAGAAGTAAGGGGGGAGAACAATGCAGATATTTTATAACGCGGACGGCAAATCCATTCTTCTGAAAATGGTCAAGGGCATCCAGGAGAACAAGATATATCTAGGTGAAGTGGACGGACTGATTGGCGATGGCGACCACGGCATGAACATGAACAAGGGGTTCTCGACTTTTGAAGCTAGATTTGGTGAAGAAGAGTTTTCTTTCTCTGAGGGTTTGTCCAAATTAAGTATGATCCTGATGAATGAGATTGGTGGCTCCATGGGTCCTATCTACGGTACGATTTTTATGGCCATGGCTGATGATCTTGATGATAAAGATGTGGAAGAAATCGATCTGAAAACGTTTGCTGATTGCCTTCAGGCGGGTTTAGAGGGGTTGTATGATATCGTGGATGCCAGAGTGGGAGACAAAACTTTAGTTGATTGTCTGGCACCTTCGGTGGAGAGCCTGCAAAAGGATGCTGCAGATGATGTGGAATTCGCGGTAGCTCTAAACAACATGAAGGCTGCAGCTATGGCTGGTCGTGATAGCACCAAGGATTTGGTGGCTAAATATGGAAGGAGTAGTCGGCTGGGAAAGCGTTCTTGTGGTGTGTTAGATGCTGGCTCATGTTCCTGCTGCATTATTCTGACCGCAATTGCAGATGGAATTGAAGCGTTGTTATCTTAGTTGCTTCTGTCGAAATTTGAGGTGAATAATGGATAATGTGAAAGCACTGGAAATGCGCGAAATATCAAAGAGCTTTGGCGGCGTTAAAGCACTGAGTTGTGTTGATTATTCCGCATATAAAGGAAAAGTAAATGTATTGATGGGCGAAAATGGTGCCGGCAAATCTACACTAATGCGTATTTTGGTCGGAGCAACACCGAAAGATGCCGGTACGATGATAATCAATGGCAAAGAGGTCCATATTCGTACACCTTTTGATGCTATCAATCACAAAATTGCCATGATTTATCAGGAATTAAACCTCATTCCTGAAATGACCGTTGAGGAGAATATTTTTATTGGTCGAGAACTGGCAACATACGGTGTTGTTAATCGGCGGGAATTGATTGAACGTACGAGAAAAATCCTTGAACGGTACGATATCCAAATTGATCCTAGCTCGAAAGTTTGTAAGTTGAGCTTGGCAGAGCAGCAAATGGTGGAAATAGTAAAAGCCTTGGCTAGTGATGCAGAAATTATCGTTATGGACGAGCCCACATCGTCATTGACAGATGTTGAAGTCAGAAACCTGTTCCGCATTGTGCGGCAACTGAATGAGTCTGATGTTACAGTAATTTATATTTCTCATCGTATGGATGAAGTATTCGAAATCGGTCATTATATTACAGTCATGCGTGATGGTAGTGTTGTGGGAGAGTGGCCCATATCTGAGGTTTCTCGAGATTTTCTGATTACTAACATGGTTGGTCGTGAGATTCAGAATGTCTTTCCGAAAGTACCTGCACCTATTGGTGATGTTCTTCTTGAAGTCAAGGATCTGACATATGAACCCATGTTTCGCAACGTTAGCTTTACCCTTCGCAGAGGTGAAATCCTGGGTATGTCTGGCTTGATAGGTGCTGGTCGAACGGAAGTTTGCATGTCAATTTTTGGTGCGCTTCCTCATACGAAAGGAGAAATTTGGTTAAATGGCGAAGCGGTAAATATTATTTCCCCTACAGATGCTATTCGCCAGAAAATTGCTTATGTGCCTGAAGACCGGAAAGCCTTAGCGCTTGATCTGCATGCTTATATTTCAAACAATATTACACTGGGAAATATGGATCAGGTAGGCAAACATTCCTTAGTAGATCGAAAAAAAGAGAAAGACCTATGCGAACAGATGGTGAATAAACTTAGGGTAAAAACTCCTACGATTTATCAAGAAGTAGGAAACTTGTCTGGTGGCAATCAACAAAAGGTTGTACTGGCAAAATGGTTGGCCCGAGATCTGGATGTGTTGATTTTAGACGAACCGACACGAGGGATTGATGTTGGCTCGAAGGAAGAGATTCACCGCCTGATTTGCCAATTAGCAAATCAAGGAATGGGCATTATTCTGATTTCGTCTGAGCTCCCGGAAGTTCTGGCAATGTCTGATCGCATCCTAGTAATGTATGAAGGCAACGTACAAACAATTCTGGACGCAAAAGATGCATCTCAAGAAATGTTAATGTCGTATGCAGTTAATGCTCAGACGGATAAATAGATAAGGGGAGAACTGTGATTATGAAGACTAAAAAAACAAGAAAGGGTTTGGGGAATGTACCACAGTTGAGCATATCAATCGCATTTGTTGTTGTGTTTATTGTATTTTCTCTGTGCACGTCTTCTTTCCTGACGTCAAGTAATATTGTAAATATGCTGCGGCAGAGTTCTACAAACCTGATTATTGCAATTGGTATGACATATGTTCTGATTTTGGGCGGAATTGACCTCTCTGTTGGTTCTATTGCATGTCTTTCCGCCATTGTTGGAGCTAGTTTGATGACAGGATCGACCGGCGCAGGTACAGATCTTTTTGCTCCGCTTCCTTTGCTTCCCTCTATGTTGGTTGCGGTTGTTCTTGCAGCATTATGCGGCTTACTTAACGGTCTGGTTATTACACGTCTGTCATTGCCTCCATTTATTGTAACGATGGCAATGCAGAGCATTGCTCGCGGTGTAGCATTAGTGTATTCCGGTGGTTACCCTGTTTCTGCGTTGCCTGAAACCGCAACGCAGATCGCTAGAGGCGATGTTATCGGTATACCGTATACTGTGTTGATTATGGCTGTTATTCTGGCAATGATGTGGTTTATTTTACGTTGCTCCAAATTTGGACGGTATGTCTTTGCCATTGGTGGAAATGAAGAGTGCGCAAGACTCTCCGGAGTTAAAGTAAAGACTGTCAAAGTCATTGTCTATGCAGTCAGTGGCATCATGTCAGGTTTAGCCGGTCTCCTAGTGGCGTTTAAAATGGCATCTGCACAGCCTACTTTGGGCAATTCGTATGAACTGGACGCAATCACAGCGGTAGCACTAGGTGGAACAAGTCTGGCCGGCGGCAAGGGCAATATGTTAGGAACGGTTATTGGATGCTTGTTCCTTACGGTATTAAGTACTGGCTTTACTATTTTGAGTATCAGTCCATATTGGCAGCAAATCTTCAAGGGCATTATTCTGATTATTGCGATTAGCTTGTATCGAGACGAAAAAAGCAAGTAATTAAGCATTATGCTTAAAATAAAAAAACAGGAGGAAAAACATGAAAAAAACCATCGCATTGTTGCTGGCTGTGATCATGGTTTTCAGCATGGTCGCCTGCGCCGCAAAGGAAACCCCCGTAGCCCCTGAGAAGGAAGAGACCCCCGCAGCCCCTGAGAAGGAAGAAACCTCTGTTGAGGGAACTGAAGCCCCGGCTGAAGAAGATCCAATCGTTGTGGGTATGATTATGCAGGATGTAATTGGACAGATGGGTTCTGATATGCGTGCTGCAGCCTACTACATGGCAGATCAACTTGGAGCCGAAATTAAGTTTGTGGATGGACAGTCCAAGCTGGAGACACAGGTTAACGGCATTGATAGTCTGCTCGCTAGCGGCGAACTGGATTCAATTATTATCTGGCCGTGTGATGACAAGGGTATTTCTCAGTCGGTTAAGGCCTGTAATGACGCCGGCGTTCCGGTCATCACCGTTGACGTAACTTCTGCTGAAGGCGAAGTTCAGTGCCATGTTGCATCGGACAATATGGAGATTGGTAGAATTGATGGTCGTTTTGCAGTTGAAACGCTGGTGGAACGCAACGGAAGTGAGAGTGGTAAGATCATTGTTTGTGGCTTTCCCTCTTTGAATTCTATGCGTGAGCGTGTTGCCGGTTTCCTCGAGATCGTTGAAGAGTATCCCGACATCGAAATTATGGAGCATGATTTCTCCGCCAACACTTTTGAAGCTGGTCAGCAGCTGACCGACGACTTGATGCAGCTGTATCCTGAAGGCTCTTTTGACATTCTTTACGGCGCTAACTGTGCTCCTGGCCTTGGCGGTCTCAACTCTGCAGAAATCAACGGCAGAACTGACTTCGATGTGATTACAGTTGACAACATTGAACAGTTTATTACTGCTTGTGAAAAGGGTGTTGGTGCAACTGTTCTGAAGGGCTTTGTGTCTCAGGATCCCATCGATATGGGCATGACCGCTATGGAATTAGCTGTTGCCGCAGCAAAGGGAGAAGACACGGGCGAATACCTGCATGCAACGGCAATCTCTCTGGTAACGCCAGAGAACGTGGACGATTTCATGAGCAATTATCAGAAGATGAGCGACATGATTGCACCTTTCCGTTAAGAAAGGTATTCTCTAGCCTGGATACAGACAACCGTCTGTATCCAGGCTTCAACAAGGAGGGTTTCCATATGAGGATTGTATTTGGCTGTGATCCCAATGCAGCCGAATTGAAAAAGAACTTGATGAAGATGTGTCAGGAGTTAGGGCATGAAGTATTCGACATGGGAAGCAACGATCCGATTTACGCACATACAGCGTTTTCCGTTGCTGAAATGGTTGCCTCTGGTCAAGTAGATCGCGGTGTGCTTGTGTGTGGAACAGGTCTGGGAATGTCTATTGCTGCAAATAAAGTTAAAGGCGCATATGCCGCTTTACTAACAGATGTTTATTCTGCAGAACGTGCGATTAAAAGTAATAACAGCAATATTGCTTGCTTTGGTGCATTTACTTTAGGGCAAAAGCTCGCAATGGAACTGCTTAAGAAATGGCTATCTTGTGAGTTCGATCCAAATTGTGCTTCTCAAGAAAAGGTTGCTTGCTATCAAGAATATGACATGAACCGCTCATAATAATACGTTTTATGCCGTGTCATCGTAATCCAATGCCAGAAGTGCTCAATGCTGCTCTGGCACTTGTGAAACGATAATGAAAAGAGGAAGCCTCTGGGTGCATCTGTCAAGCAAAAGTAGACACTAAAAAACGGCATATTTCTAGAAGCCCAGTTCGGTCTTGTACTGAACTGGGCTTTCTGTTATTGAAGTAATACACATATCCTTGTACTGCTCCCACTCAAAAAGCACATAGTATGCTCTGGCACAGAGAATACACACGGGAATCAGCCAAAGCACGAGATTATAGATTATATAAGTGATCCGGTTCAACTCCGGTTTTTTTGCACCGGCGAAGTGCCAGCATAAATCCGAGAATCATGCCGAATGTGATGATGATACCGTACCATGCGATGTTCAGCCCTTCTATGCCAAACAGGTTTTCAACAGCATAATGATTCATAGATTTTTTGAAAGCCTCCCTGCTATTCGACGCGGAGCATCCGATAGCCGATTCCGATGTGCGTTTGTATGTATTGCGGCCCGTCTTTTCCGCGTTCCAGCTTTTTGCGCAGGGTCGCCATGAACACCCGCAGAGAAGCAATATCGTTTTCCCAACTGCTGCCCCAAATCTGCTGTGTGATGTAGGTGTGGGTCAGAACCTTGCCCACATTTTTTGAGAGCAGACACAACAGCTTGTATTCGATGGGCGTCAAGTGCAGTTCTGCACCGTCAAGATATGCGCAGCCTGCCGCATAGTCGATTTTCAGCGCACCGTTCGTAAAAATCGGAGATTCCTGCGCTGCGTCTGTTTTCATCAGCGACAGTCTCCGCTGCGTCACTCGCAGCCGCGCCAGCAGTTCATCCACGGAAAAGGGCTTGGTGAGATAATCGTCCGCCCCGGCATCCAGCGCCACGATTTTATCAGAATCCTCTGTTCTGGCGCTGATCACAATGATCGGCATATTTGACCACGAACGAATTTTTCGGATGATCTCCACGCCGTCCATATCTGGCAGTCCCAAATCAAGCAGCACAATGTCCGGGTTGTGAGACAGCGCCTCCATCACGGCGCTTGCGCCGTTTTGCGCAGAAAGATACCTGTATTCATGGGTTTTCAGCGTTGTTGTGATCAGATTGCGCACCGGCGTATCATCTTCTACAACGAGGACGAGCGGCTTATTCATTTAAGTTCACCTCACTGAGCGGTACTGTAAAGGAAAAGATGCAGCCATGCGGCGAATTATCTTTCAATGTCATTTCGCCATTATGGGCATGAATGATGGCTTGGCAGAGCGTAAGCCCAAGACCAAGACTTCGGCGGCTGTCGCCAATCGGATTGCCCCCGGTAAAGAACATTTCAAACACATGTTCCTTCAGTTCATCTGGAATACCGGGACCGTTATCGCTGACGCATATTTCAGCCATATTGTCTCGCGGGATTGCCGTGATCCGGATGTTCGAGCCAGCCGGAGTATATTTGACCGCGTTGTTCACCAAGTTGATAAGCACCTGCATGATGAGTCCTGCATCCACCCGCACCAGCAGCGGCTCATCCCCGCAATCTACTGTAATGTGATGCTCCGCCGACCTTCGGTCGATATGCCGGAGCGCTTCCGACACAATATCGTCCACGACCTGATCGGAAAGGCGCAGCTTGACGCTGCCGTCCGCGATTTTCGTAACGGAAAGTAAATTCTCAACCAGTCCCGTCAGCCATTGCGCATCGTCATAAATGTCCGTAAAAATCTGTTTCCGCGTTTGTTCATCCAGCACGTTATAGCTGTGCAGCAGCGTATCCGCGTTGCCGGAAATGGAGGTCAGCGGGGTCCTAAGGTCATGGGAAATTGAACGCAGAAGGTTTGCACGAAGCTGCTCGTTCTTTGCAAGGACGGCGGCTTTTTCCTTTTCTTCGGCGTTGCGTAGGCTTTCCAGCGCCAGAGCGCACTCGCCGAGAATGGAAAACAGCACGCTGGATGTAAATGCGTCAGGCTGCGTTTGCTTCTCCATCGGAATCCCGACAACGCCGAAAACCTGCTGCCCGGTACGAATGGCAAGATACAGCCGTTTTGCCTTTGGAAAGTTTTGCGTCGTTGCGCCAGCACGCTTTCGGTTTTGCCAGACCCATTGAATCACGTTCTGTTCCTGATCAGTATCCGGGATGCAATATGGACTGCTTCCGTCTGCCGGATAAACATTCCCATCCAGCAGCATGTCGCCTTGTGCCGGATAAATCAAAACGTCCCGCTGCATGAGCTTCTGTATCTGCGTCGCGGTCATCTGATAGACCTCATCCGGTGTTTCCGCCTTTTGAAGCTGCCTGTTCATATCAAAAAGGAGTTTTGTCCGATAGGCATCCCGCGCGGATAGCTGCGCATGGGCTTTGAGCTTTGCGGCAAGCGTACCGGTCAAAAGCGCCGCTGCAAACATGACGGCAAAGGTTATTGGGTATTTGCTGCCATAGGCTGCCAAAGACAGCCGGGGTTCCGTTAGAAAATAATTGAACAGGATGACACTCAAAAAAGCGGACAGCACACCGCAGGTATATCCGCTGGTAAAAGCGGAAGTCAGAAGCACCCCCAGCAGGTAAACCATGATGATATTGGCATTTGCAAAGCCGAGCCGCAGAAAGACCCATCCGATGACCGTCGCAGCTGCCAGAATCCCGATGGTCAGAAGCAGTTCCCATGCGGTCGGAAACGCCGGACGGATGGGAAGCAGCCGTTTCCTGCGGTAGCTCTTATAGGCTTCCACATCCGGAATGATATGAATGTCCACCTCTGGTGCAAGCGTAATGAGCCGTTCTGTCAGCGTCGGTTCACTCCAAAAATGCCGCCGCTGTACGCCACTTCGCCCAATCACAATTTTGGTCACATCAGAGAGCCGCACATATTCCGCGATCT
>ERZ773242.1151-NODE-1151-length-27099-cov-3.759392_pt1 | contig 27099 bp, 29 predicted proteins | sample MGYA00511077_ERZ773242 | MGnify/ENA primary metagenome ERZ773242 (study PRJEB29015, sample SAMEA2737754) | human gut metagenome | biome: human gut; feature: human-associated habitat; material: faeces | place: China | collected 2012 ... | reverse complement strand
CTCTTTAATATGCTCCTGCACCAGAATATGGGCATTCACACCGCGAAACGCGTCAATCACGCTTTCCGCCGCCTGACGCGTCTCCGCCAGTACCACCCCAATACCCTGCGTACCTTCCACCAGCTTAATAACCAGCGGCGCACCGCCCACCATGTCGATTAAATCGCTGGTGTCGTCCGGGGAGTGGGCAATCCCGGTGACGGGCAGATCGATCCCCTGGCGCGCCAGCAGTTGCAGCGAGCGCAGCTTATCGCGGGCGCGGGAGATCGCCACGGACTCGTTGAGCGGATAGCTTCCCAGCATTTCAAACTGGCGCAGCGCAGCCGTGCCGTAATAGGTGATCTGGGAGCCAATGCGGGGGATCACCGCATCAAAATGCGGGAGTTTGCGGCCTTTGTAATGAATCGACGACGCCGCAGGGTCGATGTTCATATAGCAGGACATCGGATCGAGGATCTCAACCTGATGTCCGCGTTTCGCCGCCGCTTCCCGCAGGCGTTTACATGAATAGAGCGTTCCATCCCGGGACAATATGGCAATTTTCACCCTGCACCTCTCTAAAGACATGGTAAAAGCCTGCCTATCATACACGAGGCGCAGGAGGAATGGACTACCGCGTTGCCCAGCCCTGTTTGTGCAGGTAATCGAGAATGAACGGGCGGTTCTCCTTGATGATGGTGCGACGAATATGGTCGCTCCAGGTGTCGCGGCGGTTGTTGCTGTCGCGCGTCAGATAGTAGTTCGCCAGCTCTTCATCGTATTGATGCAGAACGTCCTGGTCGACCGGCTGGTAGTGGTTTTCATGCACCAGCATCGCAGCAGGAATGCGCGGCTTCAGATCCGGGTTGTCCGCCGGCCAGCCGAGGCACAGACCAAACAGCGGCAGCACGTGTTTCGGCAGCTTCAGCAGTTCCGTCACGCTTTCGATGTTGTTACGCAGCCCGCCAATATAGACGCCGCCAAGCCCCAGCGATTCCGCCGCCGTGAACGCGTTTTGCGCCATCAGTGCCGTATCCACCACGCCCAGCAGCAGCTGTTCCGCCAGCCCCAGCTCGGCCTCGGGGCAGATTTGCAGGTGACGGTTAAAATCGGCGCAGAACACCCAGAACTCAGCCGCCTGGGCAACGTGCTTTTGTCCGCCCGTCAGCGTTACCAGCTGCTCACGCATCGCCGGATCGGTGATGCGGATAATGGAGCTGCACTGCAAAAAGCTGGAACTGGAGGTGCCTCTTGCGCTGTCGATGATCGCGTCCCGCTGCGCCTGGGTAATTGGCTCATCGGTGAAATGGCGAATGGAACGGTGGGAACGAAGCAGGTCAATGGTTGGCGTCATTTTGTCTCTCTTTGTGTTGCGTAAAACGTATGGCAGCCAGTATAGGCAATGATCCACCTGATGTAATTGGCGAAACATAGCCTGACTGTATCAAAGTGACAGGTGAAACCTTCTTTCCATGACGGCAGGTTATCGTGCACTATAGGCGCTATTCGCCGTCAGGCTTGTTTTTTGAGGAGAGAGAAATGTTTGCAGTAATTTTTGGTCGTCCAGGATGCCCTTACTGTGTGCGCGCGAAAGAGCTGGCAGAGAAACTGACTGAAGAGCGTGATGATTTCAACTTCCGTTACGTGGATATCCACGCGGAAGGCATCACTAAAGCCGATCTGGAAAAAACCGTGGGTAAACCGGTTGAAACCGTGCCGCAGATCTTCCTCGATCAGAAACACATTGGCGGCTGCACCGATTTTGAAGCCTACGCCAAAGAACACCTGGGCCTGTTTGCGGCTCAGTAATGCGAAGACGCCCTCACCCTGAGGGCGTTTTTATTTACGGTGCTTCCGCTGTTGCAGCAGGCTGCGCGTAAATAAGAAACAGAGCGCGCCCAGCGCACACCAGAAAACGCCACTCAGTAACCACGCCACTTCCTGCCAGACGCTTCTCGACGAGAGAAACAGCACGCGCATCAGAAGCAGGCAGAGCGGGGCCGCAAGCATTGCCCCAATAAGCGGCATCACCACCTCGCCTTTACGCGAGAGAAAACCAGCGACTACCCCCGGCAGGATGAAAAACAACAGGCCCAGTTCGGGATGACCGGACGCTCTGAAGGCGCCTTTCACGTTAAAAGCGAGCGACATGCAAACGACCGTAAACAGCAAAAAACAGCTGATTACGCCAGCCCAGTTTCGTTTAAAGTTCAAACTATCCTCCTGACTTATCTCTATCAAATACAAAAATCGTCCGGTGGACGCCCAGTCAGATAAAGCAATGCGGCAATCCTTGCCAAAGCACGCACAGAAGTCGTGCGATAATAGGTGGCTGTCGGTAGCTATTACGATTAAACTAACCGCCTGCTAGTGTTTAGGGTATTTATCAGGAAGCAGGGAGGTGCAAAGTGATTCCCTGACTCTGAAAACAGTAGCCCAAATAGTCCTTTCATTCAACAACTTACTGGTAAACAAGAAGTTAGCCTCCGTGAATATAAACGTCGCAGACTTGTTAAATGGGAATTACATCCTGTTATTATTTGTGGTACTGGCGCTGGGCCTTTGTCTGGGTAAATTACGCCTGGGTTCAGTTCAACTTGGTAATTCCATTGGCGTTTTAGTCGTCTCCCTGTTATTAGGTCAACAACATTTCAGTATTAACACGGACGCGCTTAACTTAGGTTTCATGCTGTTTATTTTTTGCGTAGGCGTGGAAGCCGGTCCGAACTTTTTTTCCATTTTCTTCCGAGACGGCAAAAATTACCTGATGCTGGCGCTGGTGATGGTCGGCAGCGCCCTGCTGATTGCGTTAGGGCTGGGCAAACTGTTTGGCTGGGACATCGGCTTAACGGCCGGTATGCTGGCAGGCTCAATGACCTCCACGCCGGTGCTTGTCGGCGCGGGGGATACGCTTCGTCATTCTGGCATGGCAGGCACGCCGCTTTCCTCCGCGCTGGACAACCTGAGTCTGGGCTATGCCCTGACCTATCTGATTGGTCTGGTGAGCCTGATTGTTGGCGCGCGCTATCTGCCAAAACTTCAGCATCAGGATCTCCAGACCAGCGCCCAGACCATCGCCCGCGAGCGCGGCCTGGACACGGACTCCAAACGTAAAGTTTACCTGCCGGTGATCCGCGCCTACCGCGTCGGGCCGGAGCTGGTTGCCTGGACCGACGGGAAAAACCTGCGCGAGCTGGGGATCTACCGTCAGACCGGCTGCTACATCGAACGTATCCGTCGTAACGGCATTCTTGCAAACCCGGACGGTGACGCGGTGCTCCAGATGGGCGATGACATCGCCCTTGTTGGCTACCCGGACGCCCACGCGCGTCTCGATCCGAGCTTCCGCAACGGGAAAGAGGTGTTTGACCGCGACCTGCTGGACATGCGTATCGTCACCGAAGAGATTGTGGTGAAAAACCACAACGCCGTGGGCCGCCGTCTGGCACAGCTGAAGCTGACCGACCACGGTTGTTTCCTCAACCGCGTGATCCGCAGCCAGATTGAAATGCCTATCGACGATAACGTGGTGCTCAATAAAGGCGATGTGTTGCAGGTCAGCGGCGATGCCCGACGGGTTAAAACCGTTGCCGACCGTATCGGCTTTATCTCGATCCACAGCCAGGTGACGGACCTGTTAGCCTTCTGCGCCTTCTTCATTGTCGGCCTGATGATCGGGATGATCACCTTCCAGTTCAGCAACTTTAGCTTCGGCATTGGTAACGCAGCCGGTCTGCTGTTCGCCGGGATCATGCTGGGCTTCCTGCGAGCGAACCATCCCACCTTCGGCTATATCCCTCAGGGGGCGCTGAATATGGTGAAAGAGTTCGGTCTGATGGTCTTTATGGCGGGTGTCGGCTTAAGCGCCGGGAGCGGCATTGGCAACGGCCTGGGCGCGGTCGGCTGGCAAATGTTGGTTTCCGGACTTATCGTCAGCCTGGTACCGGTGGTGATCTGTTTCCTCTTCGGCGCCTACGTGCTGCGCATGAACCGCGCCCTGCTCTTCGGCGCGATGATGGGCGCGCGCACCTGCGCACCGGCGATGGAGATCATCAGCGACACCGCGCGCAGCAACATCCCGGCGCTGGGCTATGCAGGCACGTACGCGATCGCCAACGTGCTGCTGACGCTGGCAGGTACGCTGATCATCATTATCTGGCCAGGACTCGGATAAATCTCAAGTTTGCGTGTGACGCAAAAAATTTTCGTTACGCGCAGAACTTTTTACGCAGGGTGCAGTCATAACTAGTGCCACTGCTTTTCTTTGATGTCCCCATTTTGTGGAGCCCATCAACCCCGCCGTTTTGGTTCAAGGTTGATGGGTTTTTTGTTGTCTGAAAATAAAACTCATTAAATTCAAAATCTTATAACTAAACTGTAATTGGGATGGCGACAAAATGGCGACAGCGATAGTGCCCAATCATAGTTGTTACAAATCTTGCTCGTCAGGTTCATATGCTAATTCCAGCTCCCCAAAATCCATCGACGTTGGACGTTCTATTACTTCCACATCTTCAACGGTCAAATCATCTATAGAACCTGACAAGTCTCCGGAGATTGTTATTAGTATTCTGGATGTATATGTTTCCTCGGCACGCTTGGTGATTGACCCCATGTAAACATGATCCTTATCGAATGAATCGTAAACTGACAGGGAGAAATCACCATCTGCGTAAAGTGAAATTTCTGCAAATGCTTCTATAACAACCCAGTTTTCATCCTTGTCAATGACAGTGAAGTGGTTATCTGTGAACTCAAAATCTTCAAATCCACCTGAGCATCCATCAGCCTCCCAGTACAAATATGAATCTGCCTCTTGTTCTGGTGCAAAACCGTCAAAGGTTGACTCAAGGTGTACAGCAATATCTTGCAAGAATTTACCGGCCTGTCCTTCAGCAAGTGCTTTTTGTAAGTTATCAATTAGTTCATAAGGTGCGGTTTCTTCATTGAAGTGTGCTAAAGCCTTTGATAAGTCAGGTTCATAATGCAAATTCTCAGCATCAGCACAAAATCTCTGCCAATCGTCATCTCTTGCTACGGCAAGAACATTTTCACCATTCTCTTCAGCCCAAGCTTGTACGGCCATTAATGTGATCGCATCAGGAAACTCATTTTTTTTCTTACCTGTATCTGCGAAAGGAGCTTCTGAAGAGAAATATCGTTCAAGTAGTTCTGGTACCGAGACGTAATCCCCAGTAGTCAAAACCTCCGCATCTGTTACGCCAACGAATCTGTCTAATCTACTCTTTCCTAATCCTTCAACTTCTCTGCCTTCAATCAATGTTCTTTTTGAGTCATTTAGTTCGCTTCCATCAAAAAAAAGATGATCGCCAGCCTCTTCGAAAGCTTTCTCAAGGGAGCCACGTGAAGTCCTGATTTTTCTTTCAAGATGATTTTTAACTTCATTGTAAATTACATCCGGTATCAAAAACGTTGTCGAGGTTCGGCTGAACTGGGAAAGCTTACCCAGTAGTCCTTTCTCAAGCTTTAATCCGTACTGGTCGTAGATACTTGTATCTAACAAAATTGCGGTGAATTTTTCAGTCATATCGAATGCCTTAATGTAAGCTCTGCCAAGTAATCATCGGAAGAAAATCCACAACTAAAAAGCGACTACTAATGTGGCAAAAGTTTTCTTAAGTTCCAAGATTAAAATTAGATTTCGATGCAACTATTAGTCGCTGGTTTTCATGAAATGCATACAGTTTTTTCAGTTTTCTATGTCTCTTTAAAATTCCCCTATGCCTTGCTAAGTCTGACCTCAACGTTCCTAAGGCGAAAACAGCCAGAAAACAATATCGATCCATTCCATTCACACAAGATTTGTTTTTCCCTTGTTTTTCTGTAGGTTACACTTTTTATTCGATCCTCCACAGATCCATGAAAGTGAAAAACACTGAAATCTTTTTCATTCTTTTCAGTTCTGGTTTTACGCAAAGCCGCCAGCAGTGGCGCGGTCTGTCGGTCTGGTTTGTAGAAAAATAAAACTGAAAAATTTTTATGATCCAAAAACCGCAGGCGGGTGCGGTGTAGTGCGATTTTGGTCTGCGAAAGATTTTTTTGGCCATGCTGTGGCGCGTCAGCGCCCTGCTGTGCACACGATCTGTTTTAATGGTGGCTCTGAGTGCCTTAAAAGGCTGAACGCGGCACAGCGCCGCTGGCAGCGCGTAGCGATAGCCGCTTGTGAGGTAAGAAAAGAGATATCCCCGTCAGGGGATGAAGGGCATAAAAAAACCCGCTTTCACGGGTTATGTTCTGGACAGGTTTACTTGCCAATCACCGGGGAGTATTTGCCGTTCAGCGTGTCCGCTTTCGTTCCGGTGTTCCGGATGGCTCCCGCGTTGGTCGGTGCTCCCGTATTGCTGTGGGTGTGGCTTGCCGTTTGCTCTGCCAGCTCCTTAACCACGTCGAGCGTGTCCAGCATCAGCTGTGCCACGTTGATAGTGCCAGAGCCAATCCACACCACCGGGGCAATAATCTGCTGTTGCACGGCCGCAACGCTTTTACGTATCTGGCCAATTTTCTCGATCAGGTCTTTACCCGTTGTGACTGTCTGGTTCCCGGCTATGTCTGTTTCATCATTGCCGCCGATACTCGCCACGCGGTTATTGACTGCCTGGCTGTAATCCCCCGTACACACCTGCTGAATGGCTCCGGCCAGCAATGTGGACGTGCCCAGCACAGTAAGTTTATCCGTGGCTTTAACCGTGGTTTCCCGGCTGACCAGCTCGCGCTGTTCTGTATCGGCCTTAACCACCCGCGCCATAGAGGTTTCACTGATCGTCTGGTCTGTCTGCCTCACCCAGTCACCCGCCTGGGTGACGCGCTGCGACACCTCCGCACGCTGCTGTTGCAGCTGTTCGCCTGGCTGGATATCCGGGAGGCTGGTTCCGTCCGGCACGGTCTGCCGCACAAACGGCTTATCCCGCCAGTGAAAGCGATCTCAACCAACGTCCCTTCGGGCGGAAACTGAAACATCCCCGAATCATTACCCGCCATAGGAACCGGCAGCGGAACGGCCGAATAAACAGGCGTGTCTTTTTCCGGGTTGCCGTCCGCGTCCAGCAGCTGCACGTCAACCGCATAGCGGGGACGGAACGGATCGGAGAAATTGCCGCTTTTCACTGCCTCAACGGGATTCATCACACGGCCAAACTTTGGCAAATGCAGTCCTGACGCCAGCTCCGGATAATGGCTTTCAATCTGGCGCTGAACGGGCGTTTTTTGCAATGCCTTACCCGTGGCACGGTTGCGGGGTGTCCAGGTCACGGCCATCGTGTCATTTTGCAGGTGGACTTTTGTGACCCTTTCCCCGTTCAGCTCCACGCCGGGGCGCAGACTCTGCACCAGGGGAAGCGTCATTGAGTTCCCCCCGGCCGCCCCCTGATTAAATTCATGGGGGATCTCAATCGGACGACCAGCAAACAGGGCTTTTTCCGCACAGCCAACATATACCGCGCCGTCCGGCAGCTGATACCAGACGTAATCCGTAATGCCGAAAGCCTTTCCGAGATTATCCAGCAGCTGATACCCCGTCCCGCTGTGGGTGAAGTGTGGGATCGGACGGTCTGAATAATCTGCATCCGGCACACTGAAGGTCAGGCCGCTGTGCTCTGTCAGCCAGCTGGCCACATCGCGCAGCGTGGGGTGCTGAAACGAACATGGCCAGAGGCGTTCGAATACGCCGACCAGTTCCCGGACAAAGAGGCGCTGAAAGCCGTTTTCAGCAGGTTGCGAGCGTTCCACGTACCCGGTAAACCAGCGCAAGACCAGATCGGTGTAACCCACATCGAGACGCACCAGCTTCCCCGTATAGTCCTGCGTTGTTCCGGCCGTAATAAACCCCCGGCCGCAGCTGTTCAGCTCCAGCACCAGGCTGGCATCAGCCAGGTGAATTTCATCCGTTGAAAGATATAAGCGTTTAATTGGTTTCATGATTATGCCAGTGCGTCATTTACGGGCTTGAGCACGTTGCTTTCAAACCACGTCAATTTTTCTTCATCCTCGCCAGCGGCCTGGTCACCGTTCTGGCCTCCGCCACTTCCCGCCGTTTGCTTCACGGCTTTGGTTTTGCCGCTTGCCCTGGCCTCGCGTTTTTCCTGCACGCTGATATGTTCAGTCAGGGTGAACGTAACCAGCCAGGACATGCGCCCGTCCTGCGGCGGCGCGTCCAGTGTTCCGGTAAAAATCGCCTCACGGAAATTCACCGCCCGCGCCGCCTCATGTGCAACGCGGTATTTCTGGCGCTGGCCGCTGGCCTCCGTCGCGCTGGCCAGCTCAAAGATACGGCGCAGGATCTCCGGATTTTTATACGGAATTTCGCCGGACACGCGCAGCTCCTTGCCTTTGATGCCTTGCTCGGATTTCGTTGTTGCACTCGTCTGGCCGGACTGGTCTTTGTCCTGGAATTGCTGCGATACGGTCACGCGCATGTTCTTCAGCAGAATGGCTTCACCGTTAAGCGCCAGTGTCGGGTTCGAGGTCATGTATCATTCCTTTTATGCCGTCGAGATTGTCGCCAACCAGCATCATGGCGGCGGTGTACACAGAGGACTGAAGTGGAATCCCTTTTACCAGCTCCAGAAGCATGGACGGCAGATCGCCGCTGGCAGTAAACACCCATGCCCTGGCGCTTTTTCCCTGCAATTCCGTTAGGCCGCTGGCAATGCCATAAATCAGGCTTTCGCGCTGCTGTTTAAAATCCCCCATCAGCTTTTTTACGCCCGTCAAATCCGCGACGGCTGCGGCCTCCTGCTGGGCTTTCTTCACCGCTGCGGCCGCCAGAGCAGTGCGGCTTGTAGGCACAGAAAGCGGGATCGCCGCTGGCAAACTCTGACTGTATTTCGCCGGAATTTGCATCTTCTCCGCAGCCAGCTGCGCGGCGGACTGCGCCAGCCTCCGCACCTGGGTAAATGCCGGGCTTGGGAATACATCCACAAGCTTGTTCAGGCTAGCCATAAAGCTGTCATGCGTCTGGCCAGAAACCATCATGATCACGATATCCGCCGCCCCGCCCGTTCCGGCCAGCTTGTCAGCCAGGTAGTTGATCGCGTTTACCGGGCTGAGATACGCGCCGTTTTCTGTCTGCTGCCCTACCCCGTACACCCAGGGATGTACCGGGATAACGGAACAACTCAGCGCGGCCACGGAATCACTGAACGCAATTCGTGCTTCACGCCACATTGTCAGGCACCTCCGGCCACTCAATATCCGGCGCTTTGCTGGTATCAACACGGCTAAGCAACACGCGATATTTTTTCCACTCAGTTAGTAAAGTAATTTCTTCTTTCGAAGCGATTTCCAGATCAACGGCATCCTGCAACGGAGCGATAACCCTGCTGGCTTTGTCTGTGTATTGCTTTTTCTGATTCTCTGCAAACTGCGCAAGCATTTCTGTATTTGGAATTATTAATCCGTTTTTATAAAGCCAGTCGCCGTGATTATTCAAACCCTCAGGCACTTTATCTGGCTTAACTTCCGTTACAGACAACCCCAATGGGAACAAAATATCGGCCTGATAGCCGTACATCCGGATAATTCCATTTTCGTCATAACAGATTTTCATCGTATCCGGGCTTAAGCGGGTACGATGATAGAACCAGTCAAGGCCATCCTCTGATTGCAAATAGATAGCATCAAACAATTTATATTCAGGTTCATACTGAGAGAAATTTTTAAAAGTTATCATGCTGTATGTCCAACTGTTACCCATCCAATATTGAGCATATATTTCTGAATGGGGCGGTAAAATATAGTGTCGCCGCCTGGGTTATCACCTTCAAAGTTATAGCCAGTTTGAGTGCATCCAACTGGTACGCGCTGCCACCCGTCCTTAACAATTTTGAATGACCCCTCTGCCCCCAACGCCACATCGCCAACAAAGTATTGTCTGGTCCAGTTCTGTGTTGCATAAGGGCTTAAATCAATACTGACCGCACCTTGCATACCATTAACACTGGTGACCGGGTAAGGAGGCTCATTATTAGGAGAGTAAGTCCGCACGCCGGGAGTATCGTACAAGCCCTGTCCAGCCTGTATTAGACCAACGCTGCTGATATTTCGCCCTGAATGGATGTCATCTTTAGCCTCAAGATAATTTGGAGTAACAACATTACCGTTCGACTGAATATTAACTGACGGTCCTTCACCAGCCCGCAAGTGAAGGACTTTATCGTCAGAGGCGTAAACAAGTCCCATTTCAGAGCCTGAATCATCGAAAAACCATAGATGTTTATTACCAGCCCCCCGAATGATTATTGCGTTTTGGCTTAATTCAATTGCGCCGTTACGCGCTCGCACATCCCTGGGAAAGGTAACATTCTGGCTGTCTGCATCAAATTGTACTGCACGAAAAAAACGCCAGCCTATGGTAGTACCATCATCTTCCCGAATGGCAAGAATCATTGTTGAATTAGTGTAACTTACAAATTGAATTAACGGCCTGTTTACCCGCCCTCCCTGAGCTGGACTGGTGGCACAAACGACATCTATATAATAGAAATCCTGCGTCAGAAATGGCGGATTGTTGGTGCACCTACGTACATCAATAAACAATGATTCTCCTACTACAAACGGATAAGTAGCAAAATCAATAGCCTCATGGTTACATTCGGATTTGAAATTCCCTTTATATCCAACCGGAATTAATTCCCCGGTGGATTTTTCAGCTACATTTCTGAAAGCAGCATCACCGAGACTGCTCTTCAGCGTTTTAATGTCATCGCTGACCACCTTCACGGCCTTAGGTGTGGCGGCCAACAGTTCAGAGGTGCTGTTAGTTGCGCTACTCAGCTGCACGATACCCTTTTGCGCTGTGGTCGCATCCTGCGCGGTATATTTCCCGTTAGCAAGATCATATGCTGCCTTAACCGCTCTAGGCGTCGCTGCAAGCGTCTCAGAAGCGCTGTCAGTTGCACTACTCAGCTGCACGATACCCTTTTGCGCCGTTGTCGCATCCTGAGCGGTATATTTCCCGTTTGCAAGGTCATACGCTGCCTTAACCGCTTTCGGCGTTGCAGCAAGCGCTTCTGAATCGCTGTTCGTGGCACTGCTTAATTGGGTAAACCCTTTGGCCGCCGTAGTTGCGTCAGGATGGTTACGGGACTGCTCGTGTTTTTTCAGTGCATCACTGGCGGCCTGATCATCAAGCGTTCCTTTCGGACGCAGATCGGTAACGTTGCCGTTTGCATCAATGCTGGCCACCGCAAACACATAATGCTGTACTCCGCCCTGCACATAGTCTGCCAGAGCGTCCGCAACCGTGATTTTGCTTTCCACCGCCCAGGCACTTGTTAGCGTTCCCGTCCATGCCACGTCCAGCCAGACCTTAACCGGCTTAGTTGTCACTGTAATGTTTTGAACGGCCGCCAGCTGTGAACGCAGACCGCGCACATACCCCACCCCTGGCGTTACGAAATACTGCACCCCATTTTTACCAACCAGATAGCCATCACCAAAGAATGCCGCAGCGCCGTACAGGTCAATATTTTCCAGGCGCTGGCGCTCGTCCATCCCGGCCATACGGGCAGTGAAGTCAATCTGCCAGGTTTCTGCTGGCGTGTTGATTCCGGTTTCAGTCTGTGCGCCGTTAAACTCCATCAAAAAAGAACGGGTAAGCACGTTTCCCTGCTGGCCATCCTTTGTTTTCAGCTTTTGCTGAACAGGCGCATGCACAATCATGGCCAGCGTGTTGCTTGCCTTATTAATCAGCCCAATCCAGTTAAACGAAAAATCACCCACATCTGCACCCAGCACAGCGGAATGCACTACGGCATTTTCGTTTACTACGCCCTTACGGTTTACAGCCTGACGGTGAACAATTTGCGCATCTGGCGGCAACGTTTCATTGCGATCAATCGGCTTACTGGCATCCAGCCCCGGCACGTTGGCAAAAACAAATTCATCCAGCAGAACGGGCTCGCCCGTTACCGCCTGGCTTGCTTTCCACTGCTCAAAGGCCAGTGTGATAGCTGTCTGTGACATAAATTCTCCCTATAAACTCGCGCTAAACGTTGCGCCGCTGGCTTCCGTGCTGTTCAGACGTGCCGGATAAACCACATATTCCCCCTGATCCCATCCCGCCCGGATAGCCAGGCTTTCAGACGTGATCACTTCAAACTGATAACGGCGGCAGGTTCGCCCGTACTGCCGGATTATCTGAATCATCAGCTGCGTGTTGTCTGCAATCTGGCTGTCCGTGACGCGCACCATGATCACGTCCCAGTCAATGTCCGGCTGGCGTTCTACCAGCTCCACATAACCAATCCCCAGCCGTGAAAAGATGTTGATAAACCCCTCAACGGAACCCGCATCACGCGCATTAATGAAGGCATAAGCCACGCGCTTGCGGTAAAGGCTCAGCGGTTCGCCACTGAAACGGCTTATGTCACGGTCATACGCGATTAAATTGAGTACCGGCTCTACGCAGGTCAGCGGATCAAACTGACGTAATGGCCATGTGATCCAGCTGTACACCTCCGCCCAGTACGTCCGCGCCGTGCGCAATAAAGCCAGTGGCTCGCCTTTATTCATCCAGGACGGCAGGGACATGCTGGCCAGTTTTTTCAGAAAATCAGTCATCTTTCAGGCTCACCGTTAAGGAGTTAAGGCGCGGCACGCTCAGATCGCTGGTGATATCCTTCAGCGAAAACTCGATGGAATCCGAATCCGGGAAGGTTTTGTGCACCTCGCGCCCCAGCTGCGAAAACGAAAAGCGGGAATATGGCCATGTTTTTTTCACGTCATAATCCGTGTTTTCCCTGAAGGCGCAGCGGATCAGGTTTTCAATCCCTTTCTTCAGCGTGTCCTGCTGCTCAGCTTCAAGATTGCTCAGGTTTCTGACATACACCGTCACACTCAGATCGTGGCGGGTTTCCGGCATGGCAAAACACTGCATATCGTCCCCGTGCCCGTGGTGGCCTTGCGTGTTGATGTAGTCATTAACCGCTTCAATAAACGGCTCAGACGTGACCCCGCTATCCAGCAACAGATACGCGTTCGCTGTACCCGGACCACGTGGCGCGTCATGCAGAAAGAAAATCCGGTCAATACTCAGTCCGGCCACACTCGCAATCATCGAACGGTAAACCGCGTCCGTGTGGTAGTTCCCCACCAGGTTGAACTGGTTCCGGCAGCGCTCGCGCAGCTCGTCATCACTTTCTTCATCCGCGCCCGGCACGGTCAGCCAGTCCTCTTCACTGTCCACATGGCTGATACCGTCCACGGCCACGGGCAGAATGCGGTAATAGCCCGGCGCAAGGTTGTACGCCCCGCCCGTTCCGGTGGCTTTAACGGCAAGTAAAGCGCTTGCCGTGCCGGACGGGATCACCACGTCAGCGACCGTGGCCATGGCGTAAACCTTGCCGTTAATCCTTTCGGTCTGGACTACTGTTCCCGCCGCCACAGTGACGGCCTGTTTTGAATCTTCCTTGTAAAACAGGATCACACCTTCCGCAGCGCTGGCAGGTTTAGCCGTGACATTCACCGCCCAGGCCAGCAGACGCAGCATCTGACCACCCGCTGTGGCCACAAACATATTGGTCATGACCACCGAAACCAGCGCATCCTTCAGCCACATCACTGGCGCGGTCACAATAGCGGTAATGAGCCGCCAGAACGGGGACATGCGCGACGTGTTGGTAATAAGCCCTTCCTGCGCGGCGATGGCGTTGAAACGGGTGCGTACCGCCTCTTCCGTAACGGGCATCCCGCTGGACTTCACCACCTCTTCAAAATCAACCTGCGGCTTTTCCGTCATAGCTCCACCTGTGCTGATATTCCGCCAAAGTCATACGTGCTCGCCGTCACCCATAACCGCTTCTGGCTTTCCTCACTCACATCCACCGTACCCGGCACAATGCGTTCATCCTCTTCAATCAGTAGTTCCAGCTGCGTGAAGATATCCGCGCGTAAAGTCGGGCTGCGTTCGCCAACCAGCTGCGTGGCCAGACCGCTTTCCAGAATGCTGTGAATAATGTCCTGCCCGATACTTTTGCGGTTATTACACAGCTCAGGCTCTTTCCCGGTATTTAGAACAAAATTACCGTTTTTAATCAGCAGATCGATGTAAAGCAAATCACTCATGGGTTTAGCTCCTGCCACTCCTGCAACTGTCCCGGTGAAAGCGTTTCTTTCGGATAGATATTCACCGTGTCAATTTTGCGGCTGTTGTCCGTAACAGATTTAGAATTGCTGTTTATGGTTTTACTGATCCCGCCGCGCTCAACGCCTTTAAGCTCACCGCCTGTCAAAAGCACATTGGGGGCGGTTACTGGCGGCGGCTCCGGTAATAACGTGTTTTGCGTTAACTGCTGCGTGATATTCCCGCCATACTTAACCTGTTTTATTTCAGGTGAAGCAATCGCAGACAGTTCAACCTGTTTAGGGTTGAAAGGGATTCCCTTATTTGCTCCCGAACCTGAATCAGCAGCCAGGGCAATATCCACGCCCGGAATTTTATTCAGCTTTTCAATAATCCAGGTGTACGTTCCGGTAAATGAACCTTTCAGGGTGTCCCACAATTTCCCGAAAACGCCACCGATCACGCTGGCCATTTTTTCAAATGACGCGACAGGGGAATTAATATCAAAGGCGTTAACCACATCACCCCAGCCCTCAATAACGATCCCGAACATCTCGATGACCGTCTGGATGGAACGATAAACCAGCTCAAACGGAGTCAGAACCATGTCAACCGCCCCCGCCACCACACGGCCAAAGGTTTCCCCCGCGCTGGTCACACCAGCCAGTTTTTCCCCGGTCATTTGTACCGGGGAAAGCAGGTTGCCAAACCAGCCAAACAGCGTTTTCACGCCATTCCAGACCCAGCCCACCGCCGTGGCGATGCCACTGAACAGCCCTTTAAACGGAGTCAGTGCGCCGCTGGCCTGGCTGAAACCAGTGATAAAGCCGCTGACGAAAGCCTTGATCGGTTGCCAGAACTTAATGACCGCCAGCACCACGCCAGCAATGGCCATGGCAACGGCCGCAATCGGGGCAATCATCAGTAAAAACGAGACAGAACCCATACGGGCGGCAATGCTGGCGGCCAGCAGTGCGGCACGCAACCCCCGCAATCCGGCAGTAAACAGCTGCGTCACGGCGTTACTGGCGAGCATTGCCAGGCGATTGAGTCCCAGCAGTCTGGCCACGGGTGCCAGCACCTTCGTCATGCCCATCATCACAAACGTACTGACGCCCATCACGATATTGGCGATGGCTCCCACGGCGGCAAAACTCAGCAGCGCCAGCGCGGCATACCCCACCACCCGCGCGATGTTGGGAAACAGCTGCATCCACCGGGAAAAGGTCTGTCCCATATCTGCCAGGCGATTCAGCAGCGGATACAGCACCGGGATCAGTGTCAGGCCAATGACGGTTTTAATGGCCGTCAGGATGGCAATGAAGCGATCCCACGGTTTCACCATTCTGGCCGCCATTTCCTGGGTACGCTTCAGCCCGTCAGCGCCGCCCAGCTCGGTGATGTTCCGCTGAAGCAGCGCCACGTTGCCATACAGCTGCTTAACCACCGCCGAACTGTCCCCAAAGGCTTCATCCAGTTCCGCCTGTGCCTTCAGGTTCCCTTCCAGGCTCTTGCCATATTTGCCCTGTAGCTTTGCCAGCATTTCAGGCATGGACAGCATTTTTCCGGTAGCGTCAGTGAAGGACAGCCCCAGCTTTTTAGCGCCATCGATCGCGCCCGTCATAAAGCCTTCGTAGGCGCTGCTCGCTTCCGTTCCCAGCGTGCGGCTCAGTTGCCCCAGCACGGCCAGCTGTTCATCCAGCCCGACACCGTAGTTGGTTCCCACGCCGCGCGCGCCTTCCATCAGGTCTTTGATAGTGCCCATTTCCGCGCCGAACGTCTTGCGCATGTAAACCATCTTTCCGGCCAGCTGTTCAGCGAACTGCACTTTGCCCAGGCGGGCAGCATCAGAGGCAAAGTTACCGAACATCTGCCCCATGAATTCCGACGTTTCTGCCGCGGTTGATTTCATGGCAAACGCCAGGACGTTGGCGACTTTGGTCACTTTCGGCAGTTCGTTCCCGGTCAGCCCGGCGATGGCCGCATTGATTGATTCAGTGGACTGAACAAACTGCACCGCGCTGGCTCCGTATGTGGCGCTGAACGTCAGCGCGTCACGCTGGACAGTTTTAAGCGCAGAATCGTCGATACCTTTTGCGGCCGCCTCATTCAGCGCGTCATACATTTCAATGGCCGGAGACAACGCGCCTTTAATGGCCATTCCCGTTCCGGCCAGCGCCAGCACGCCGCCGCCTATCTTCGTAAACGCTGCCGTCGATTTTTCCGCAAAGCCGGTCACATTGTTCTGCACCTGTTTTAACGGGCGGGACAATTTATCGATCAGGCTTAATGTAAAATCTAACTGTTTCATTCATCGCCTTTAAAAGCAGTGCTTATTCCGTTTGCAACAGCAATACGCATATTTTCCCACTGGCGATTATCCAGCCAGACAGCGGCGGCAATATCGTCAATAGAATCTTCCCCGTGGGGTAAATAGTGGCGGCGTAAAATTAAAAACTGATCGAGTCCGTTTCTTTCAATAGCCCGGACTCGCTTTGTCAGTTTTTTACTTCAATTTCCAGCTCAGGCGCGTAAATTTCATTTACCTTGCCAGCCAGCTGCAATGCTGCACCCGGACGTTTTAAAAGTTCAGCCAGCGCATCTTTACTTTCCGGTTCAACAATACGGATTAAATAGCTATGCGCCGGGGCAACCTTGTTATCCATCGCCATTTCATTAATGAATTTGTTATAGGCGGTCTGGTTAGGCGCGAAAACAATTTCTTTACCACATACAACAAGATTAATTTTCTGTTCCATTTAATACACTCTCTCGTTTGATTATTTCGTCAATCAGCGCGTTATGACGCGCTGCACACACAGAATATAAATCCCGATATTCAATAGCAGGGGAAGCAATATCCGCCCCGGTATTACCTTTAATGCGCGGAAGATTTTCCGTTGGGCATTTTCGCTTCAGGTTTTCCTGATAAGGTACGTTCGATATTTGCAGCGGTTGCGTTGTACATCCGGATAAAATCATCAGACACGCAAACATTAGTGAATACCGGCTTAAGGATTTCCGTCCTGATTTCCTTCGGTCTGCCACTCTCCAGCGCCTCCAGTTTATCTTCCAGCCCCCTGGCGGATTCACTGGCAATCTCCTGCATCACCCTGCGGGACTTGTTACCCGCAACCTGCGCGGCGGAGTTGATCGCCAGCTCCAGGCTGTCACGCCGCCAGTCAGCGGTCAGCCAGCCCCAGACAAACGCCAGCGCAACCACAACCAGCCACTGGCCGTTTGTCATCAGCGCACCCCGTTATGTTCCAGGCTGAAGTGATTGCCGTCCGGGCGGGATTTAAAGCGGCCGCCCCATGTACCGCCCAGCGATTCCCAGAATTCACCCAGCGGGAGATAATCGGCGGTGTCTGTTTTGTACTGGCCATTCACGAACAGATTAAAGTCCACGGCCAGGCGCTGGGTATGCAGACTGTTTGTGATACCGCTGCCTTTTTTAGCGTTCAGCGCGGCCTGTTCCGGCGTGCGGTACGCCTCGCCAAACGTCAGACGGTAGCCGTGCTCTTCCGCCCAGTGGATCAGATTGGCCACCATCACGGTAAACAGCTGCTGTTTCTCGCTTAACGTCATTTCCCCACTCCTTTACCCAGAAAGTTAATCCCCTTTTTACGCAGCCAGGCTTCAACACCGTTAAGCCCCAGAATACCCAGCGCAGAACCAATCCCGGCGAGCGCCAGAGGGTGAATGTCCGGCACAAAGTACAGGGCAACCCCTGCGGCCAGCGATAAGGCGCTACCGACAATGACGCGCCCCAGAACCAGGCGTAACGTGATCGGCTCGTCACTGTTAAGCATTTTGCCCAGAGCAATCAGTGCCCCCATCAGAGCCAGCGCGATAAACCCTTTTTCATACTCCTGCATCCCTGCCCCTTACCCGATCAGGTTTTCCGTGGCTTCCGCTTCCAGATACGGAACGCCGTTGATGTTTACGAACTTTGGACTGGTCACAAAATATTTGATTTTGTGCGTGGCCACGCTGCCACCCTTCGGATCGATATCCAGCAGGTTACTCAGTTGAAGTTTGCAGCCGAACGTCTCCACCTTGACTTCCTCGCTACCCGCTTTGGCATAGAAGAGGAAGTCCACGGGCTCAATGCCGCGCCAGGAACCCGCCGATCGTGCTTTTGCCGTCAGTACGCTCAGCACTTTGGAACTGACTTCAATTTCACCCTCTGCGGCCACATCGCCATCAACGTGGCCATCCGGCACGCCACGGGTCTGCGCGGCGGCGCTGTTGTCGGTGATATCGAGAGAAATTTTCTCAATGTGGATCAGATCGCCGTCAACGTATGAATCAAACGACATTCCCGAAATACGCTTACTCATGCGGCGGCCTCCAGGCTGGCATCCAGTAACAGACTAATGGTGATTTGCAGCGGCACTTCCCAGGTGCGCACCACAATGTAAATCTCCACCGCCTTTTTGTTTTTCCAGACAATGGTCACATCACCATCCTGCGGCGGCTTCACTTCGCCGGGGAACGAAACCCCGTTGATGTTTGCTGCCGTGGACATTTCGCGCAGCGGCTTCGCAAACAGCGTCTGGTGTGCGGCAATGCTTCCCGGCGTGCTGTTAAGCGAACGGTCTGCAATTTTGCCGATGGCCAGCAGACGCACCCGGCGTGCGGCTTTATCGGCCACGCGCAGCGTCTCGATGGACTGATAATCGCCGCCTTCCACGTCGAGCGTGCGGCCGTCAGACCAGTAGAAGCCGTCATAGTCCGGATACCACATCGGCACGCTGAAGCGCTGCGCCTCCAGCGCCTGAAGAGTTGCCAGCTCCAGCACTGCCCCTGTGCCATCCAGCGGCAGTTCATCGCTGCCCAGGCTTACCAGCGCACCCGTTTTGACACGCGCCGGACTGTCCGCCACGGTGACGGCACGACTACACAGGCGGCCAGCCAGCACGCCCGGTTCATTCCCCCAGAGCCGGGGAACCAGCTGCACGGCTTTTTCCGCAATGCCAGCCTGAAGCGTGGACATACGCGCAAGGAAATCCGCCTGTCCCTCTTCATCCTGCATTCCCTGCGTGGCCAGAATGAACCACACCCAGCGGCCGTATTTAGCGATCAGATCCGCACGCAGCGTAACGGCCTGGTTAATCTCCGCCTTTGTGGAAATGTCATTGCACAGCACCACCCCTTCCACAGAGCACGACACCTGCGCGGCCAGCACCGCTTTAACCCACGCGTCCGGCTCGCTGTCAGCTGCCAGCACATGGACGAACCCCCACCAGTTCTGGCCAGCATTCGACACTGCCGCCAGCACGTCCCGTTTTAACTGGCTGTCAGCCTCACCCAGAAGCGCGTCAAAATCGCTCTGAGTGTTTACAGCCAGGGTCTTGCCTGTATTTTTGGTTCCCGTACCGATAAACAGCACCGTGCGTTCCACCTCATTGGTTTCACCCAGTAGCTGGTTTACCTGGTTAACGGTCACATTTGGCCAGGTCATGTTCTCCCCCTGATATCCTGCGCATTCACATCCCAGCCAAAGCCAATGGCCTGAAGCTGGCGTGCCAGCGCCTTGTTAAAGTCTTCATCACCCATTCCCAGAAACACGCGGGAAGGGAGATCGATAGTCCAGCTCGTTTTGACAGCCTTGCCGCTTAACTTCCGGATAAGCAACCCCGCCTGTGCGTATGGCATTTCACTGGTTATTTCCCGGATAGTGGGCTTCTTCCAGCGTTTCCCCCGGCGCACCCGGTAGCCCAGCGCACGCAGTTTTTTTCCCTGCGCAGCAGTGGCCATCTTGCCTGGCTGTGCCTTCCCTGGCTGGCTTGTACGACTCACCCGGACGCGCATGCCGTTTTGTTGCGAATAGCCCACCGTGCCAGCGGATACAGGCGTTTCCCCGTTCCGGTAGCCGCCGCCCTGCAAGTAGATCCGCACGGCCTGAATTTCAGGCATTTCCCGGATATGCAGCAGTTTCGGCATGTTGCGCAGCATCTTCCCTTTGCGCTTTGTTTTGCGTCCTGCCCAGGCTCCCCCGTCCGGCGCTTCCTGGTTTCGCACGTTGCGTTTAGCGGCGGCAATCACGCCGTATTTCGCCATTCGCCACAGCAGCCGCTGCCGTTTTTTGGGCGGCAGCTCCATGCTGGCCAGCGCCTTTTTCAGCTCCGCCAGCTGGCGCTTGTTAAGCTCCCCTCCGGCAATCACGGTACATCGCCCACAGGCGCACCGGATTCGTCCACGCCGTAAATCGTTGCCGTCAGCGCCGTCCAGATTTCCGGCTCAACCAGCGACCAGCGTTTACCCTGCCATGGGATTAATCCCTTTTCGTCCTCACGGATCACCAGCTCTTCCGCCATAGGAACCGTCAGAACGATATCGGCGGTTTCTTCATCGGCCACCGACACATCCCACTGCGGATCGGCCTCAGTTACCCCGATGTCGTCCAGTAAGTCCCGGTCTGCCTCATCGAGCCAGGCAGCCATCAGGGACATAAGCAACTGCGGCGGACACAGGCGATACGGGAAACGCTCCCAGCTCAGTACCGCGTCATAGCGGATCACCGCCTGGCGGTACTGCCCCAGCCCCAAATCCTTTGCAGCCGGTACGAACTCCATTTCATCCACTACGCTGTTAAATGACTGCATCGCACGGGCTGGCACGTTGTCGGTAAAGAACGCCGTCAGGTTTTCAAGCTGTGTCTGATTCATACCTTTTTCACCGTTGCCCGTTTCAGTCCCTTTATGCGTCGGATCACCACAGAGGCTTCAGTCAGCAACCCGGCGCGGGTTTCCGTGCTTTCCTGCCCGGGGTGAGAATCGCGCCGCCCAACCGTGGCGAACTCTCCCAACAAGTCCGCTTTTGCTCTGGCGAAAACCGCCTTTATGTACTGCGCACAAAGGGCATTTAATTCCCCCATCCTTGCCCCCGGCGCGTCCTCTGCGCTCAGAATCCCCCTTGCCTTCCAGCTGGCTTCCACTTTTTCCAGCTCCGCATTCACCTCCGCCACGGCCGCCAGCAGCGCCTGGGCAACGGTGTCCGCGTCAACATCAGCCGGGATCGCTCGCTGTGCCTGAAAGTCTTTCAGGTTCAGGTCTGGCCAGAACCCTTCGTTTTTTAGCGGCTCATCCTGGTAATCAAGCGGCTTTCCACTAAACATGGAACCCCCGAAAAAATAGGCGGGCTGTCCGGTTTCCACGGCGCAGCTTCACATTGTGTTTCTGCCCTCCACCGCGCCCGCCTGGCTTGCGGTAGTCTTTAACCCTGCGTCAGTTTTCGGATGCGTGCGGCAATGGTCTGCCGCTGCGTTTTAACGCCGATTTTTGAGTAATACTGTTCAGCGGTGGCCAGCAGCTGATCGGCTTTCTGAAGTGTTTCCACATCATCCACACCCGCCGCTGTTTTCTGGCCATCCTCACCGCGCAGCAGCTGCAACCCGGCGAACTTGTACCATTTCGCTGTCACCTGCTCATGCAGCCGCCACCTGGTGGCCACGTTCTCAAACGTGCGTGAGAAATACGGCTCAATGCTTTCCCCGCGCCCGGCAGACTCCTCCGCCCAGGCCAGCATCGTATCGGCCACGAACGTTGGGAAATTGCTGCGCAGCCGTTCCGGCGTGGCCTGTTGCTGGGCAATAGCGATATCAGCCCAATCCAGCGCCTTATCCAGATCGCCCACGTCAAACAGCCAGATCACGCACCAGGCCAGAACCGGATTGGCATACACCTGGCCGCTGGCCAGATACGCTTCCACAGTCGGAACCCATTTCGGCAGCAGCACATTGCGCTTGTGCTCAACGCGATCGGCGATCAGCGGCAGGCTTCGCACCTGTTCCACGTCTGTTTCCAGCGCCTTAATCAGCAGGTGCATGCTTTCCGTGGTGCCAACGGCCAGGCTTTGTTTCAGCTTTTGTTCCATCGCAATGCGCTGGTTATGACGCTGCGCGGGTGAAAGAGACATTGATTAACCCTCCACTGGCTCTGACGGCTTGCCGATGGTCACGGCATTTTCATCAATCGCCGCGTACAGCTCCGGCTCTTCAATCGCATAGCCTTCATTACGCAGATAGCTGTTTTCGAACTGTTTGCGATCATCTTCAAAGCGAGCTTTACGCTGGCGCGTGTTGCGCTGGGTGTAGATGTGCAGGTTAGAAAGCGGCGTAACCACCATGCGTTTGCCCGGCATGAACGGCGGGATAATCGCTTTTCGGCCAGCAATGGTGTTGCCCAGCAGCTGCGCCGCGATTTTTTCCGTTGGGCGGTCAGCAGCCTGGAACAGTCGGTACTGTTCAGCAGCCACCAGGTCAGCACCTACCAGCACCACCAGGCGCGGGTCATTACGGAACTGTGCCGGGATTTTGGCGTTAATCAGATCGGAGGCCATCGCATCCAGCGATTTGTAATCACCCGCCTGATCGAGCACCACCGGATCGGTCATGATTTGCTTGCCGTCCAGCATCGTTTTCATGATTTCATGCCAGCCAATGTTGACATCTTCACCATTTGGGTTGGCTTTAGGGTCTGTGGTTTTGGCGCGGTGTGTACCGTTAAAGCCGATACGCAGCATGTCCATCGCAAACGCCTGGGTGCTGAAGGTCTGCACCAGGTTGTAAAACTCGTTTTCTTCCTTCCCGGCGTTCGCCCAGACGGAGAGCAGATCCCAGCGCAGCGCCGCGCAGCTGTCTGTCTCAACGAGTGAGTAAGTATTGCCGTCAACCCCTACCTGGCGGACAAAACGGCCTGTTTCGCTGCGCCCGGTATGGAGAACAGACGCGCCCACGTTGACGACCTGGCCACTCAGCTGGTCAACGTCCAGCGTGGTGATCCAGTTCAGGAACTCCACGGACTCCAGCATGGCCAGACGCAGCGCTGTTTCCTGCGGGTCATTTAGCGAAAAATAACGGCCAGGGTTTTGCGTGCCAAAATGCTGCGCCATACCCGCCGTATAATTGTCCAGTAAATCCCGCGCACGGTTATTCAGTAACATAAGACTCCCTCGCAATTAAGCGATAATAAAAAGTTTTGCTTATTCGCGTTGCGGTTAATTACAGGTAACTAAATTTACCGGATTTGGCTGGCACCTGGCGCTGTTTGCGCTGACCGCCTTTATTACCCAGCTCGTTAAATCGTGTAACAATCTCTTTTGCATTGTCACGAATAACGGAAAATTCTTCTGTGTCCACTACTTCGGTAATAGTGTCAACATCGTCCTGCACGGAATTAAGCTGGGTTTCGATTTTACCCACACGCGCTTCCAGATCGTTCAGAGCGCTCGCCAGCGCCTGCAATTTATCATCAGCAGGTGGATCGTCCTGCGAATTTTCATCTTCAAACTTCGGCTTAATACCAAACAATTTCTGCCAGTTTTTCATCTTCCCTTCCTGCGTAATTTTACCGTTACGGGAAATCACACAACTGTAATATCCCTGTTTGTTTAATTTGCGCCGACTAAAACGCAATCGTGTTGTACCTACACTGGCCGGATGGTCTGTTACTGCCAGCCCCATCAGATAAGTTTTATCCCCACCGCGCCAGTTGTGTTCTGGTTCAACTGAGAAATACAGCAGCTGGCCTTCGTCGTTTGCGTAAATCAGGCGTTTATTCGGGCACAGACTGACATACAGCCGCGCCAGCCCGTCATCACCGTCCTGCCACATGGCTTCCAGCACTTCGCCGAAATTGCCACATGAATCGTCATGCTCTGGCCATATCAATGCAGCGTAATGGTTAGGATCATAGGTTTCCGCCATGTCGATAATCCATTGCCGCTCCATCACTCGTCCATCAACCGTATCGCCTTCGGTAGCAACACACAGCCAGCCAGTTTTTAAATGCGACACATATTTCCCCCTCTGTCGATTAACTGTTTCCCTTGCTGTGGATTTGATTATTGCTAATTAAACACATCCCCGCATTACGCTTTATTCTGAACAGTTCGGTTATAAGCCATTACCGAACAGCCCCGAATTAACCCCGCCGTTTTTTCATCAGCACCACGGCATAATTAAATCTATGGCTAAATACTCAGACGAATTAAAAGGCGTTGTCCGCGCTCTTTACCTGCGCCGATACACGCCAAAAGAAATTGCATCAGAATTAAATCTGCCGAATGCGCGGATCGTTTACTACTGGGCGGAAAAATATAAATGGGCTGACCTGCTCAGTTTCGAAAGCACAGAGGAGGCAATTGAACGCCGTTACCAGCTATTAGCCGGGCGTGACAATAAAACGGATCTGGACTTAAAAGAAATGGATTTGCTTATTGCTCACGCCACAAAGCTGCGCGCCCAGAGCAATAAGCATAAAGAAAAGCTGGCCAGTAGCCAGGGGGAACGGCAGGCAGCTGCGCGAGGAGATAGCGAGGACGAGCCACGCAGCAAACGCAAGTACAAGAAAAACGATATTTCATCACTCACTCAGGAGGATTTTGACACCTGGGCGGACGAACATCTTTTCGAATATCAGAAACACCTGCGCCGCAACATCGGCCAGCTGGTCAGGAACATCCTGAAAAGCCGCCAGATCGGTGCAACCTGGTACTTTGCGTTTGAGGCATTTGAAAATGCGGTAATGACGGGCGATCCGCAAATCTTCCTGTCCGCGTCCAAAGCTCAGGCGGAAGTTTTCCGGTCTTACATCGTCAACATTGCCGAACAGTATTTCGGTATCACACTGACCGGGAACCCGATCCGCTTAAGCAACGGCGCAGAGCTGCGTTTTCTGTCTACCAACAAAAACACCGCGCAGTCATACAGTGGCCATCTTTACTGTGATGAATATTTTTGGGTGCCCAACTTCGCAAAACTCAATGAAGTGGCCAGTGCAATGGCCACCCATGACAAATGGCGTACCACCTACTTTTCCACGCCATCGGCCAAAACGCACCAGGCGTACCCATTCTGGACGGGTGAAGAGTGGAAACAGGGCAGCAAGAAACGCTCGGCCATCAAATTTCCGCTGTTCGATGAAATGCGGGACGGTGGCCGGCTCTGTCCGGATGGCCAGTGGCGCTATGTCATTACCATGGAAGATGCCATTGCGGGTGGCTTCAATCTGGCCAACATCGAGAAGCTGCGCAACCGCTACAACACCGCCACGTTCGACATGCTTTACATGTGCGTATTCGTGGACAGCAAGGATTCTGTTTTCAGCTTTTCTGATTTGGAAGCGTGCGGCGTGGAGGTGGACACCTGGCAGGATCACGACCCGGACGCAAAACGGCCGTTTGGTGACAGGCCAGTCTGGGGAGGATTTGACCCTGCACGCAGCGGCGATTTGTCCTGTTTCGTCATCGTCGCCCCGCCGATGTTCGCCGTGGAAAAATTCCGCGTGCTGAAGGTGATTTACTGGAAGGGAATGAACTTCCGCTACCAGGCAAAGCAGATCGAAAAGCTGTTTGACCAGTACAACTTCACGTATCTGGGCGTGGACGTAACCGGGATCGGCCAGGGGGTGTTTGACAACATCCAGCACTTTGCCATGAAGGTTGTCGTGCCGATTCGCTACGACATGAACACCAAAAACCAGCTGGTACTGAAGGCCGCCGATGTGGTGGAAAGCCAGCGTATCGAGTGGGACAAAAATCTGAAGGAAATCCCGGCCAGCTTTATGTCCGTACGGCGTACCACCACGCAGAGCGGTAACGCCATGACCTTTGTTGCAGACCGCAGCCAGGACACTGGCCACGCAGAGGCGTTCTGGGCAATCACCCACGCCCTGCATAACGAACCACTTAACTACGAAAACAAACCAAAATCCCGCTGGGGTGTAAGGAAACAGGCAGCATGAGCAAAAAGAAACGTTTTGTGAAGCGTGAACAGCGCGGCGATAAGTCCAAAAAAATGAGCATTATCAGCTTTGGCAAACCAGAACCGGTACTGACTACCGGAACCGATTACCGGGATATCTGGTATGACAACGCCGCCGATCACTACACCCAGCCGATTGACCGCCTGGCGCTGGCGCAGCTAATCAACCTGAACGGCCAGCACGGAGGGATTATTCATGCCCGTAAAAACATGGTTACAGCAGACTATCAGGGCGGTGGCCTGACGTTCGACGAGCTGGAGGCCGCTGTTTTTGATTACCTGACCTTTGGTGATATCGCTGTGGCCAAAATCCGTAATGGCTGGGGAGACGTGATCGGGCTTCAGCCGTTGCCGGGGCTTTACCTGCGCCGCCGTAAGGAGAGAGAAAACGCGGAGACTGTGCCCGGGGATTATGTGGTTTTACAGGAAGGCGAGCCGCTGACGTTCCCGCCTGAAGATATCATTTTCATCAAGATGTACGACCCGCAGCAGCACATCTATGGTCTGCCGGACTACATCGGCGGCGTTCACTCTGCCCTGCTGAACAGTGAGGCGGTTATCTTCCGCCGTCGCTACTACCACAACGGCGCACACACGGGCGGCATTCTGTATACCCGTGACCCCAGCATGACGGACGAAATGGAGGAGGAGATTGAACAGCAGCTGCGGGACAGCAAGGGGATAGGCAACTTCTCCACCATCCTGGTAAACATCCCTGGCGGCGACGGCGACGCGATCAAGTTTATTGAGATGGGGGACATTTCGGCCAAAGATGAATTTGCGAGCGTGAAGAACATCAGCGCCCAGGACATTCTGAACGCGCACCGCTTTCCGGCCGGGCTTGCAGGTATTGTTCCGCAGAATACTGCCGGGCTGGGCGACCCGGAAAAGATTGAGCGCACCTACAAAAAGAATGAAGTGCTGCCCATTCAGCGCCGCCTGGCGATGGCCATCAACAGCGATCCAGAAATTCCGCGCCACCTGCATTTGAATTTTGCTGAAGAAACAGCGGTGAAGGGTGCAGCATGAGTCAAAAAAGGCTAAAATCCAGGCATTATTTGACAGCCGGAGAATGGAATATGAGAGTCCTGAAAATTGAATGTCCGGAGTGCGGCTCTAAGGCTGTGATTCGCAAAACTAACCGAAAGCACCGCCAGATTGCAGATATTTACTGCGCATGCGCAGATGTGGAGTGTGGGCACACTTTTGTTATGAATTTGACGTTTTCCCACACTCTCAGCCCCAGCGCTAAAACGGGTGACGCTCTGGT
>ERZ773242.1095-NODE-1095-length-28063-cov-6.578263_pt1 | contig 28063 bp, 19 predicted proteins | sample MGYA00511077_ERZ773242 | MGnify/ENA primary metagenome ERZ773242 (study PRJEB29015, sample SAMEA2737754) | human gut metagenome | biome: human gut; feature: human-associated habitat; material: faeces | place: China | collected 2012 ... | reverse complement strand
ACCTACGTTACCTGCGCCTACTACGGTTACTTTTGACATAATACTTATATTTTAAAAAGTTGATAATTAGTTCTATACTTTTTGCGCCACAAAAGTACAACGATAATCGTAATTAAAGAAATATTTCCGTAATAAATTTAGTTAAACCGACAACACTTAATGGTATAAGATTTCATAAACCGGTCATTGATCTGCTATGACATTTGTGTATGGAAATAAAAAACTAAGTGAAACTCTGCGCTACTCTGTCACTAAATGATTAAATTTGCGGCGAATTATCATCTAACTAAAGAGACATGAATAAGAAATCCCTTCTCATTATCGCCGTATCGGTGCTGGTGATAGCCCTCATCGGTATCACTTATTTACTATTTACCGAAAAGCAGAGTAATCGTGAACTAATCGAAGAGTTTGCCCTTGAGAAAGAAGATCTGGAGAATGAATATACACGTTTTGCACAGCAATATGACGAGTTAAAACTGACCGTATCCAACGACTCCTTATCGATCCTGTTGGAACAAGAGCAAATCAAGACCCAACGGCTGCTCGAAGAATTGCGTACCGTTAAAAGCAGCAACGCCACTGAAATACGCCGCTTAAAAAAAGAACTGGCTTCACTCCGCAAAATCATGATCGGCTATATCAACCAAATAGACTCCCTCAACAAGCTTACCAACCAGCAAAAGCAGGTAATTGCGGAAGTAACACAGAAATACAATGCTGCTTCACGCCAAATCAGCAACCTGTCAGAAGAGAAAAAGAATCTGAATAAAAAAGTAACTTTAGCAGCCCAATTGGATGCTACCAATATTTGGATCGAGCCCAAAAACAAACGTGATAAAAAAGTAAAGAAAGTAAAAGACATCGTCAAGTTTGCCATCGGCTTTACAATTGTCAAAAACATCACGGCAGAAACCGGTGAACGTACCCTGTACGTCAACATCTATAAACCCAATAACGAAGTACTGACCAAGAACGCCGCCAATACTTTCGAATATGAGAACCGTTCACTTCCCTACTCCATCAAGAAATACATCGAATACAACGGAGAAGAACAGTCTATCACCGTGTTCTGGAATGTGGAAGAATATCTTTCCGCCGGTACCTACCGCGTAGACATCTTCGCCGACGGAACAATGATCGGTTCACAACGGTTCGAATTGGAATAGCCAGTTCTCCGCACAGAAAAAATATGCCGGGCCAGTAGTCCCCTTCCCACTCATCCTTACATAAAGAAAATAGTAATATACATCCCCCCCTTATATTATATGTTACCCCAAATAACAATATATGTAAGGGGGCATTTCATATCCCCTAAGCACCCTTCTCACCACCCCTAAGCATCCTTCCCACCGACCATAAGCACCCTTCCCCTCCTCGGCCTTATTTTTTCTCCGCCAAGCGATCGCCCGTAGTGTAGCGTCCAAAGGGGCGATTGTCTGAGCGCAGCGAGTTCGAGCCCCTTTAGCGAAACGCAGGAAGAGAGTAGGAGAAAAAATACAGCCTTGATCCTTTCTTTTGGTATCTTTTCTTTCGTATCAAGACGAAAGAAAAGTACATCCCCCATCATTATACTCAAAAAACCTTAAATCATTTTGCCAATTCACCGAAACCCCATACTTTTGTTTCGTTGTTTATGCAATCATTATTCTGCAAATCAAAAGTAAGAAACAGAAAATATCCATAAACAAAAATCTCTATATTTGTGTTGTAAAAAAAGAAGTATCACCTTTATAATACGCGAGATGCAATGAAAAAATTATTCATTCTGACAATTCTGCTAATCAATCTCTTTTCAACAAAAGCACAGAACATACTCAACTTAGATAGTTGCCGTGCATTGGCTTTGGCCAACAATAAAGAGTTGCTCATCAGTAATGAGAAAATAAATGCAGCACATTACCAGCGAAAAGCTGCTTTCACCAATTACCTGCCCAATATTTCGGCCACAGGAGCTTACATGCGAAACCAAAAAGAATTCTCATTGTTGAACGATGCCCAGAAAGGAGCTTTATCCGGTTTAGGAACCAGCATAGGTGGTCCGTTGCAACAAGCCGGAGAGGCCGTATTGGGCCAGCTTCCTCCCGAACTGGCACAAAAATTAGCTCCGGTTCTCACGCAAGTGGGCAACGAGCTTGTACCCGCCCTTAACGGAGCAGGGGAATCATTAATCGACGCTTTCCGTACCGATACCCGAAACGTATATGCCGGTGCCATCACGTTGACACAACCTCTTTATATGGGAGGTAAAATCCGCGCTTACAATAAAATCACCAAATATGCCGAAGAACTGGCACGCCAGCAGCATCATTCCGGCCTACAGGAAGTGATCTTAAGTACCGACCAAGCCTACTGGCAAGTCGTTTCGCTGGTAAATAAGAAAAAACTGGCAGAAGGTTATTTGAAACTTCTTCAAAAATTAGACAGCGATGTAGAAAAAATGATTGCTGAAGGAGTGGCAACCAAAGCGGACGGACTATCCGTGCGCGTAAAGGTAAACGAAGCCGAGATGACACTCACTAAAGTAGAAGACGGACTCAGTCTTTCCAGAATGTTGCTTTGTCAACTATGCGGTCTCGATTTGACCACCCCGATCGTATTAGCAGACGAGAATATAGAAAACCTGCCCTTATTAAAAACGGAAACACAATTTGACATGGCCACCGCTTATGCCAATCGTCCGGAGATACGTAGTTTGGAACTTGCCAGTCAGATATACAATCAGAAAATAAACGTAACCCGTGCCGAGCATCTCCCCTCCGTAGCTTTCATGGGAAATTACATGGTTACCAACCCCTCCGTATTTAACGGATTTGAGAATAAGTTCAAAGGTATGTGGAACGTAGGTGTCATGGTACAACTCCCTATCTGGCATTGGGGCGAAGGCATATATAAGGTAAAAGCTGCAAAAGCAGAATCTCGTATAGCCCAGTATCAGTTACAAGATGCAAAAGAGAAAATAGAATTACAGGTAAACCAAGCCGCTTTCAAGGTGAACGAAGCTGCCAAAAAACTCGTCATGGCTGAGAAAAACCAGGAAAAAGCAGACGAGAACCTTCGATATGCCCGGTTGGGCTTTGAAGAAGGAGTGATAGCCACCAGCAATGTCCTTGAAGCGCAAACAGCTTGGCTGTCTGCCCAATCCGAAAAGATAGACGCCCAGATTGATGTCAAATTGACGGAAATCTATCTGCAAAAGTCATTGGGTACACTTAAATAAAGGAAGAGGTAAAAAGGGAGAAGGGAGAAGGGAGAAAGGAGAGGGAAGAAGAAAAATTCGTAATTGAATACCGACCTAAAAGTACTGAATAAGAAACTGATAGAACAAAAACTTGATAGAACAGGAAGTTCATAAATAATAAAAACATAAGAAAGAGTTATTTCAATCGTAAATCGTAAATTGTAAATTGTAAATAAAAATGGCATCACAAAAATCACAGAACAGCAATATGCTGCTTGCATTCCTTACTCTTTTGGGAGTTATCGCTCTGGTTGCAGTCGTTGGTTTCTTCATGCTTCGCAAGGGACCGGAGATTATCCAGGGACAGGCTGAAGTGGATGAATACCGGGTATCAAGCAAAGTACCGGGACGTATACTTGAATTCCGCGTCAAAGAAGGACAAACCGTACAAGCGGGAGATACCCTTGCCATCCTTGAAGCACCGGATATCACTGCAAAAATGGAACAGGCACGTGCTGCAGAAGCTGCCGCACAGGCACAAAACGAAAAAGCCATTAAAGGCGCCCGTCAGGAACAAATACAAGCTGCCTATGAAATGTGGCAAAAAGCCCAAGCCGGGGTAGTAATTGCCGAAAAATCGTACAAACGCGTTAAAAACTTGTTCGAGCAAGGAGTAATGCCTGCACAAAAACTGGATGAAGTAACCGCACAACTCAATGCATCCATTGCCACCGAAAAAGCCGCTAAAGCCCAATACACAATGGCAAAGAATGGGGCAGAACGGGAAGACAAGATGGCAGCAGCCGCTCTTGTGGAACGTGCAAAAGGTGCTGTTGCCGAAGTGGAATCTTATATAAAAGAAACTTTCCTCATCGCACAATCAGCAGGCGAAGTTTCCGAAATATTTCCCAAGGTAGGTGAACTGGTAGGAACCGGAGCACCTATTATGAACATTGCCATACTCAAAGACATGTGGGTCACTTTCAATGTACGTGAAGACCTGCTGAAAAACCTTACAATGGGAGCTGAATTCGAAGCCTTCGTCCCGGCACTGGACAATAAGACGATCAAACTGAAAGTGGATTATATGAAAGACTTAGGTACTTATGCCGCTTGGAAAGCTACGAAAACAACCGGGCAGTTTGACTTGAAAACATTTGAAGTCCGCGCACGCCCACTGGATAAGGTAGAAGGACTGCGCCCGGGAATGTCGGTGATTATCAAGAAATAATTAAATAATGTGTCAATGTGCCAATATGCCAATTGGCTGCGCTATGCCAACATGCCGCATGGTAATTGGCACATTGGCATATTGGCACATTGACACATTATTCATTCTCATTACTAAATTATGAAAGAAAGAGAAAAGAAATACATAGCCTTGTGGCTCGTCATGAAGCGCGAATGCCGCCGTCTCGTGTCGCGTCCGCTTTATCTCTTTTGCATGGTGATTGCACCGTTATTCTGTTATATCTTCTTCACCACACTGATGGATTCCGGTCTACCGACCAATCTGCCTGTCGGTGCAGTGGATATGGATCAGTCTGCCACCTCGCGAAACCTGATCCGCAATCTGGATGCCTTCGGACAGACGGGTGTAGTGGCACATTACGGTAGTATAGCCGATGCCCGCATTGCCGTGCAAGAAGGAAAGATTTACGGTTTCTTTTATATCCCCAAGGGGTTATCGGCAGATGCCCAAAGCCAACGCCAGCCCAAGATTTCATTTTACACCAACAACTCTTATCTCATAGCGGGTTCTTTGTTATTCAAAGACATGAAGATGATGAGTGAACTGGCAGCAGGAGCAGCCGGACGTTCGGTTCTATATGCCAAAGGGGCTACCGAAGACCAGGCAATGGGGTTTCTGCAACCGATTGTAATCGATACGCACCCATTGAACAATCCCTGGTTAAACTACTCCGTATACCTGTGCAACACATTAGTGCCGGGCGTACTCATGCTGATGATATTCATGATAACCGTATACTCCATCGGCACGGAAATCAAAGACCGCACAGCCCGCGAATGGTTACGCATGAGCAATAACTCCATATACATAGCCTTGGCAGGCAAACTGTTGCCCCACACGGTGATATTCTTCATTATGGGTATCTTCTATAATATATATCTGTATGGATTCCTGCACTTCCCGTGCAATAGCGGCATCCTGCCGATGATATTGGCTACCCTTTGTCTGGTGCTCGCCTCCCAATGCTGCGGCATCGTGATGATAGGTACTCTGCCCACCCTGCGTCTTGGATTAAGTTTCGCTTCATTGTGGGGTGTCATCTCCTTCTCCATCTCCGGCTTCTCGTTTCCGGTAATGGCGATGCATCCCGTCTTGCAGGCATTGAGCAACCTCTTCCCGTTGCGTCACTATTTTCTTATTTACATAGACCAGGCACTCAATGGTTATAGCATGATCTATTCCTGGCCCAACTATATGGCATTACTGATATTTATGATGCTTCCTTTCCTTGTGGTTCACCGCTTGAAAGAAGCATTGATATACTATAAATACGTACCCTGATGAAAGAGATTACATTCAAAGAAAGAGTAAAGCAAGGCATCAATGACCTGTTTTACATCTGGTTGCGAGAGTTCCGTACCACTTTCCGCGATCAGGGGGTACTCATATTCTTTATACTCGTGCCAGTGGTATATCCGCTTATCTACGGATTTATCTATACAAATGAGGTGGTACGTGAAGTTCCCGCCGTTGTAGTGGATGCTTCACGCAGTTCCTTGAGCCGCGAATATCTTAGAAAAGTAGATGCAACCCCCGATATCAACATCGTAGCTTATTGTGCCGACATGGAAGAAGCCAAACTGATGTTGAAAGACCGCCTGGCTTATGGTATTATCTATATCCCTTCGGAATTCAGTCAAGACATCGCACAAGGCAAACAGACCCAAGTAAGCATCTATTGTGATATGAGCGGGCTGCTTTATTACAAAAGCATGTTGCTTGCCAATACTGCGGTATCACTGGATATGAACCGGGATATCAAGATAGAGCGTGCCGGAAACACAACCGCCCGACAGGATGAAATCACCGGTTATCCGATAGAATATGAAGATGTTGCCATGTTCAACCCGACCAACGGCTTTGCCGCTTTTCTCATCCCGGCTGTATTAATTTTGCTGATTCAGCAGACCTTATTGCTCGGCATCGGCCTTTCGGCAGGAACAGCGCGCGAACAGAATCGTTTCAAAGACCTTGTACCTATCAACCGGCATTACAACGGTACGTTGCGTATTGTCATGGGAAAGGGTTTGAGTTATTACATGGTCTATTCGCTGGTATCGGTATATGTACTATGTGTCGTCCCTCGGATTTTCAGTCTGAACCAAATAGGACAGCCGGGCACGCTCGCCCTGTTCATGCTACCCTATCTGGCAGCCTGCATCTTTTTTGCCATGACCGCTTCCATTGCTATCCGCAACCGGGAAACGTGTATGCTGCTATTCGTGTTTACCTCCGTCCCTCTGCTGTTCATCTCGGGAATATCCTGGCCGGGTGCTGCTATCCCTCCGTTCTGGAAATACTTTTCCTACGTCTTCCCATCGACTTTCGGCATCAATGGTTTTGTACGCATCAATAACATGGGAGGTACCTTGAGCGAAGTTGCATTCGAATACAAAGCCTTGTGGCTACAAGCCGGATTTTATTTCCTTACCACCTGTCTCGTATACCGTTGGCAAATCATAATGAGCCGCAAACATATCATCGAGAGATATAAAGAACTGAAAGAAAGGGAAAGAATGATACAAGGAGAATAAACAAAAGGGAAATAATTCCCCGATTATATTATATATAGCGATCTACGGATAATTAACAAATGTAGATAAACATAGACAAGCGCAAATTATCGTAAGTGTAATCCAACCTATGCGATAATTTGCGCTCATTTATTGTAAAATGCCCACAACACCAATAAACCAAATCAATTCATCCTTGCCGAAAATCGATAAGTACCAGATTGTAATGAGAAGACAACCGTATTGTCTCTTTGGGAATCCAAACGAATGCCTTTTACCTTTTTCCATTCGCTCCCTCCTTCCTTTATTGAATCGAAACGAACACCCGGCAGTTTCAAAAGAACTGTAGTATTGGCTGGTACCACCACTTCAATATCTAATTTGTCGTCTGTAACTTTCCAATTGGAAACAATTGTTCCATACATGGAATTATAGTGTGAACGTACCTGTCTGGGGCCTTTCTCATCTATCCAAGGCGCTATGACAAATTCTTTGAATCCGGACTTCGGACGTTGAATACCCCCCAACGATTCCACAAACCAACTCCCTATATATAAATAAGAGCTATGCAAAGCAGATCCTCTGCACTCCCAATCTTCAAAGAAAGTGCCATTTCCATTCTTTATCATATTCCCCCAACTTGGAAAGTCTTCTTTGGTAGCCATTTCACAAATCAAATCATTGCGCTGGTTATCCAATAAAGTATGGAAGAGGAAAGAACCGGCCGTGATACCTCCCCAAAAATGTCCTTTACGATTCACCAATATCTCATACTCCAGACGTTTCCAGACTTTAGCCTTCAATTTTTCAGGTGGTAAGTCCACCATAAGTGCAATAGCTAAATAAGCAGGATAACCGTTCACATAACTATTGTCATCCGGATTGAAGAAAGTTTTATGCACAGCCCTTCGCACCTCTTCCGCCCTTTTGCGCCAAGCGACAGCCATTGTTTCATTCCCCAAAACATCCGCTATACAGGCAGCCGTTTCCAAACTATAAATCCAATGGCAGTTATTAAAGAACAATGTCTCGCGGGTATCTCCCAAAGACTTTCCTTCTTTCTCCATCGCCGATCGTTCCGGCCAGGCATCCGGCCACAGCCAGTCTCCCAGAAAACTCCACTTTCCACCCCAACGCACCAACATATCGTCTTTGGATTTAGTTTCTACAAAATTGAGCCAACGCCGGATGGTCGAGAAGCTTTCTTCAAGAATGCGCACATCACCATACTGGCGATAGACCTCCCAAGGCAAAGTAATACAAAAACCACTCCAGGAAGGACCGCCACCACCAATATAGGTAGGAGCCGTATATGGTACATTTCCATCTTCTCCCTGCACATCGCGCCAATCTTCCATCCATTTGGTATAAAAAGCCCCCAACTGATAATTATCCAAACCGGTACGCGTAGTAGCCAATGCGTCACCACCATACCCCCTACGTTCACGATGAGGACAATCTACAATATAATTACCCAGACTCAAGTTTTCAAAAGTCCATAATGTGGTACGATAAAGATCGTTTAAAAGCGATATATCACATTCAAATCCGGACGACCGCCGAAAATCGGGACGAATCATCCATCCACGTATCTGTTTCAAATCGGGTGCAGACCGTAAGCCGGTAATCTGAACCCAACGTCCGGTCATGTAGTTAAAGCGATTACGGAAAGTACCCTTCCCGTCAGGCCCTATTTTATAAATACTATGTATTCCGTAGCTGCAAGCATCTTTTTCTCTCTCCGAAAAGCGGAAAACGACCGAATCTCCCGGTTGTCCGACAAGCGGCATTTCAAACCATCCGGCATAATTAATTCCCATATCCACACGATACACGCCCGGGCTCACCTCTTCGACCGCAACCGGTTTAATCTCATCCATCAGCAGATTGGACTCCGCTTTATCGGCGGAAACTATAATCTGCGGTTGGTAAACCTTTGCTTCCGCCCATTCAGAGTCGTCAAAACCAGCTTCATTCCATCCATTGATCTCCAAAGAAGCATCATAAAACTCACCGGCAAAATGATGTGCATCCCAATATCCCATCAGCACATTGGGACTTGCATGCGTCTTCCAACTGCCGTCTGTTATCACCCGAACTTTGCTGCCGGAAGTCAACGTTATCTCAGCCTGTGCCAACGCCATTGGAATAGCTGGCTTGTCATTACGCTGATAAGCAGGAAATACAGCCCAAGAAGTACCCAACCACAAAGCAATTACATTCTCCCCTTTTTTCAGATAATGACTGATATCATACGTCACATAACGGGCACGCGATTTATGATCTGTCACAGACGGAGCAAGTACGGCATTTCCAATCTTACAACCATTCACATACAATTCATGATATCCGATAGAGGCTACGTAAATCAGTGCCTCTTTAAGGCTCTCTGTTAAAGTAAAAGTCTTACGAAACCACGGATCAAACATTTTATTATCTACCGGCCGGCCACCCACACTTTGGGATTCCATTTCAGCACTCCCTATCCAATGGGCACTCCAATCATCGGCAAACAATCCCATCTGCCAATAAGCCGGTTCACTCCATGATGTCCAGTTGCCCTGTTCATCAGCCAAACGAACTTTCCAAAAGCACTTTTGCCCTGTAATCAGTGTTTTTCCATCATAAACAATATGGACCGATTCATCTGAATGTACTTGCCCGCTGTCCCATAAATCTCCCTGTTCTTTATCTAACAACTCCCGGCTACTTGCTACCAGAACCTGATAAGCAGTCTGTCTCTGCCCACGCACGGCAACCGTCGTTCCCATTTTCCAACTCAAACGCGGATGAGGAATATCCAACCCTGACGGATTATGCAAATATTCACACTGCAATCCGACCGGTTCAATATTTTTCTTCCCTTCCTTCACTCCGTACGCTGTAAGAAGATACGGTGAAGTTAATAAAAACATAGTCAATAGTATTGTTTTACATCTACTTATCATAACATTCAACTATTTATTCGTTAATGATTTATACCGGCACAATGCCTCTACAAAATAGTAATCTGCATACGTTAATGGTGCATCTACTTCTGTCCCAGCCGGCATATTACCGACAGAATGTTTCAAAATAAATCCACCGTTAGTACCTACTTCTGCCATATACTCGGATGAAGATAATTCCTGTAACATTTTCTCGGCAGCTTCAAAATATTTCTGTCTGGAATTTTCCGAAACATACCGACATAACTCGAATAACCCGGCACAACTAATAGCAGCTGCTGAAGCATCCCTCAAAGTATTCGGTATATCAAGCGCATTATAATCCCAATAAGGGACCAAATCTTCCGGCATATTGGGATGATTCAATATAAATTCTGCTATTTTTACTGCTTGTTCAAGATATCTGGTATCTTTTGTAAAACGATACATCATCGTATATCCATATAATCCCCAAGCCTGCCCACGAGCCCAAGCTGATTTTTCCGACACACCTTGTCCGGCTTGATAATGTTGAATTCCTCCCGTTTCCGGATCATAATTTATCCCATGATAAAGACTATTATCAGCCCTAAAATGATTCTTCATAGTCGTATCGGCATGCTTTACTGCGATATCATAAAAAGAATTATCACCAATAGCTTGCGCCACCCAGAGCAACAACTCTAAATTCATCATATTATCAATAATAACCACATAATCATTCGGTCCGCGATTATGTGACTTAATACAACCGACCATCGGACTAAACCGGGTAATAAGAGAGAGCGCACTGTTAACAATTATATCTTTATAGCCGGACTGCGGAACTATACGATTGGCATTACCATAACTACAATACATCATAAAGCCAATATCATGCGTACTTACATTATATTGCTCGGGCTCCAATAACTTCAACATACGTACCCCCTCCATATATAGCTCTTCATAGCCAGTTTCTTCATACAAATAAAACAAAGTACCCGGATAGAAGCCACTACACCACCATTTAGAAGAACTATTCTCCGGTTTATGCTCTTTCACATCATATGTTTTCGGGAACACATCCGTTCCTTTTAATCTATCTGCCATATATAGATATTGATGCGCAGCACTTCTCAACACTTTGTCTACATTAACTCTCCTCTTGAGAGTAAGCGTCGGACACGCCTGTATAGGATAAACTTTTTCTACAACAAGCAGAACAAAGGTTAATAATATAACGAATTTACATATTTTCATTTAATACATTATTTTTCCAAATTAATCTGCTTTCGCTCTATATTCCATCCCTTTATGACTAAAACAGGTGTATTCTTCAAATTCTGATCAGCCGTTTCTATTGTTACCAATTTACTTTCACCCGGCATAAGTGAGAAAAAGTTATCTGTATAAAACGACGGACGAACCGGACTCAGATTTTGATCTAAAAATTGTAGTTGATTAAAAAAAGCAATAGAATTAGAAACATTTCGCAAAGTGACATCTACCCAAAATTGTCCATCAGTTTTCCTTACCTTGCAAGAGCTGACAAGCCTTGCCCGTTTCATTTTTACCAAATCCTCAAATCCCGAAGCCGCCGGGCCAGTAGTTGTATCTTTACCTTCGTATTTGTCATTAGAACGCCAATAAAAATTAGAAGATACCTCCCTCCCTCTTTCATCCGTCAGTCTCAACTTTATAAAATGTATTTGTGAAATATCCTCGGGAAAACAGATAGTAAATACATCGTTGATAACTCCGTCTGATGGCAGATTTATTTTAGCAGACTTTTCAAAAACTTTCCTGCTATTTATATCATACACCTGTGCCATCACCGTATAATTGCTGAAAGACTTGTAATAATCGTTAATTACAGATACCGTATTCTTCAAATAATCAAATTGTACATGTAGCGGTTCAAGGGCATTCGCTGTATGATAAAGTGATGCTGTCGGTTCCAACGACCAATCCCACATACGAGCACTCACTTGACGTACAGGACAGTTATGATACCAAAAGAGTAACCCCGAACAAAATCGATCTCCATAATCCAATTTGTTATAATTCCACACCTCCCATATGCTCTTTGAGTTAATAGCACCAACGAACTGCCCTTTTTGAGCAAACTCTTCAATAGAAGAAGATTTTCCATAGTTATCAACCAGTTCTTTATACATGGTAGACATCAAATGGAAGCCATTACCATCTAAATAATCCCATACCTCTCTATTAATAGGCCATAAATCCTTCTCATCCATCATTTCTTTCAATATTTCTACTGTAGGAAGCGTAGGAGTTCCATACTCCGGATTAAAACCATCTACCCGACTTCCTCTGGACGATGCCGTATTTTCATAATGTTGCATCGGATTAACTTGCTTATACGGACTACCGTCGTGTACTCCTTCGCATTCCGACTGCATCTGATACCCACGCGTCCCGTCAAGTTTCATTAATAACTCTCGCGTACCAGTTACTTCCGAACTTTCATTAGAAGCTACATAGTAGGCTAAAGACGGATGATTACGAATACGTTTTACCGTAGATTCCACATTATTCAGATAAACTCCCTTATCCTGCGGATGACGCGTGTCCCCTGTCATCCAGAACTCTTGCCAAATCAACAATCCCATTTCGTCGCAAAGTTGAAAAAAATAATCAGATTCGGCAATACCGCCACCCCAGAAACGAATCAGGTTAATTCCGGCCTGTCTCGTGTATCGTAATTCAGCATAAGTGCGTTCATCCGAACTACGAAGCATGGCCTCCGGAATCCAGTTTGTTCCCCGAATAAAAATGCGTTTTCCGTTTATATAAAATACGCGTGAATGATCCGGAGTATTCATATCAGAGGTTATTTCACGAATACCGAAGCGCGTCTTTACAGAATCACAAACGACACCATCGACAGACACGGTCATCTTTAACTCATATAAGTTCTGCGGGCCCTTATTGACGGGCCACCATAAACGGGGATTTTCTATAACCAACTGCGGAAACTCTTCAGGGGTAAATACAACTGTTTTATTTTCCCCTCGTAAAATACGGAGAGGTTTCTTCACTATAATATTCTCACCCACGATTTCACTACTGATTACGCAATCAATCGTATCCGTAGAATTAAGCGCATTATTCACCTCTACAGAAATTGTCTCCCGAGCTATATCGTACTCCGGCTTTCTCAACTCTGACTTAATAAACGGATGCCGCAAAGCCACTGCACCCGTTGTATATAAAGAAATACTTTTCCAAATACCTGTATTACGGTCACGGATGCCATCCATAAAAGTAAAGTCCCACCCTACACTCATCAACATAGTTGTATTCAAGCCAATATTTCCATTGCCTCCGTTATGGAATTCTCCGGTAGCTCCCCAACTTTTCGGCATCGTAGTACCTGGCACATCGACCGGATATACCTTGACAGCAAGTATGTTTTTACGACCTACCTTAACAAAATCCGTCACATTTATGTAGTCGCTTATAAACATACCATTCAGCGTACTCAATAAATTACCATTCACCCATATTTCTGCCCGATAATTAACACCGTCCGGTTGCAACCATATTGTTTTTCCAGCAAAAGATTCAGGCACATCAAACTCAGTACGAAACCAATAAGTATAAAACTCACGCCCTACTTTAGAGATATCAGGAATCTTACCGGATTCCAACTTATTATTCACTCCATAATAAGGTTCCGGATACTCCTTATTATAAACAAGAGAGTTCAGTACAGTTCCGGGCACTATGGCGGAGAGCCAATCACTTGTATCATACCCTAAGGTCGAGACCTTTTCCGCAGAAGAGATCACATCGCCTGCTTTCTTCATTTTCCATACATACTCTCCATGATGGATTTCCTTAGAATCCAACCAAATCCGTTTACTATCTCTGGCATAATTAGCATTTCTTCCTTGTAGACCACAAGAGATTGACAGAAATAATAAAAGAGAACACAATACCTTATTCATCATAATATTCACTACTCAAAATTACTGGAGGCGAATATAAGCAAAGAATCGCGTACGTAATATACCCATCTTAGCCATATATAGATACATACAAGACAAATACACCAATAATACACTTTTGGCACATATGTATACATATGTACATACATTACATATCTAAAATATATAGCAAACATTAAAAACCAAGAGACATATATTCTATGATTGAAATACAAATTCGAAAAACAAAGAAAAGAAATATGGAAAAGAATTGATTTACAAACAAATAAGTATCCCGTTTCAAGAAATACAATGAAATGATAAAAAAGTATCATTTTATTATTTAGATTCGCCTTATATTTGCATCGTCATTACAATAAAATACTAATGAAGAAAAACAGTTAAATAAATTCTATTCACAATATATACATACTAATAAGAAACAATCAATCGTATCAAAACGGTTTAAAACAATATAATAAGAATATAAATATAGCTTTAATTATTAATCTGTTCCATTCTTATTATTCTCTACGACATTTATTTTTTTAGTAAAATACAATATTCAATAAAAAATTATACAAACATGCAAAAAAAGTATATTATTAGCTGCATTTATATGTTATTATGCAGTACTCTAATCGCAGCAGAAAGCTTAACATCGCCTGATGGTAATCTCAAACTTCTTTTTTCATTAAGCAAGCAGGGTGAGCCTGTATACGAATTGTTTTATAAAAGTAAAGTAGTCATAAAACCGTCGAAATTAGGAATAGAAATAAAAAATGATAAAGGATTAATGAACGACTTTTCATTAATGGATACCAAACGCACAACATTCGATGAGACCTGGACTCCGGTTTGGGGAGAAGAAAATCAGATTCGCAACCACTACAATGAATTGGCTGTCACATTGGAGCAAATAACGAACAGCCGATACATTACCATCCGTTTTCGTCTTTTTAATGATGGCTTAGGGTTTCGTTACGAATTCCCTCAGCAAAAGAATCTCAACTATTTTATTATTCAAGAAGAACACTCACAATTCGCAATGGCAGATGATCATAAAGCTTTCTGGATTCCAGGTAATTATGATACACAGGAATATGAATATACCGAATGTCGTTTGAGCGAAATACGCGAAACAATGAAAAAAGCAATTACTCATACTCCAAATAGCTGCTTCTCTCCCACAGGTGTACAAACCTCTATTCAGATGAAGTCTAAAGACGGATTGTATATTAATCTGCATGAAGCAGCTTTAGTAGATTATTCATGTATGCACCTAAACTTGGATGACCGTAATTTGATTTTTGAATCTTGGCTTACTCCAGACGCCATAGGTAATAAAGGTTACATGCAAACCCCTTGCAATTCTCCCTGGCGTACGGTAATTGTCAGCGATGATGCCCGAAATATATTAGCTTCCCGTTTGACACTCAATTTAAACGAGCCATGTGCATATAAAGACGTATCGTGGATCAAGCCCGTCAAATATATAGGCATCTGGTGGGAAATGATTTCCGGTTACAAACGATGGGCTTACACTTGGGATTTTCCATCAGTAAAGTTAGGTAGTACAGATTATTCTAAGGCAAAAGCAAGCCCCAGCCATGCTGCTAATAATAAAAACACAAAATACTATATAGATTTTGCAGCAAAGCACGGATTCGACCAGGTATTAGTAGAAGGTTGGAATGAAGGTTGGGAGGACTGGCATAATAAATCAAAGGATTATGTTTTTGATTTTACCACACCTTACCCTGATTTTAATGTTCAAGAATTACAAGCCTACGCAAAAAGCAAAGGCATACGTCTGATGATGCATCACGAAACCTCTTCTTCCGTCCGAAATTATGAACGCCACATGGACAAAGCTTATCAATTTATGGCCGACAATGGTTATAATACTGTGAAAAGCGGATACGTGGGAAGCATTATTCCACGGGGAGAATACCATTACGGTCAATGGATGAATAATCACTATTTGTATGCAGTAAAAAAAGCAGCAGATTACAAAATTATGGTAAATGCCCACGAAGCAGTACGTCCTACCGGATTATGCCGTACTTATCCCAACCTGTTGGCTAACGAATCGGCTCGAGGTACAGAATATGAGGCATTCCAAGGTAACACCCCCTCCCATACTACCATTTTACCATTTACCCGCCTGATTGGCGGACCGATGGACTATACTCCCGGTATCTTCGATACAAAAATTTCTTTCGTTTCCAAGAAAAGAGGTTGGGTACATACTACTTTGGCAAAACAACTGGCACTTTATGTAACCATGTATAGCCCTCTACAAATGGCAGCAGACCTTCCAAAAAATTATGACCTATACATGGACGCCTTTCAGTTCATTAAAGATGTTGCAGTTGATTGGGATGAAAGTAGATATCTGGAAGCTGAACCGGGAGACTATCTGACGATAGCCCGTAAAGAGAAAGGAAAAGAAAACTGGTTTGTCGGGGGAATAACAGATGAAAACAGTAGAATATCCTCTTTTCAACTAAACTTTTTGAAGCCAGGGAAACAATACGTTGCTACTTTATATCATGACGGAAAAGACGCCGATTATGATACAATGCCCACTTCTTATGAGATAAAGAAAGGCATAGTAACCAACAAAACAAAAATCACCGTAAAACTGGCTCGTAGCGGCGGGTTCGCTTTAAGTCTGACAGAAGCCACCGATCAAGATAAAAAGATCAAAAAATGGAAATAAAACCAATTAGCAAGTAAATTATCAGCATTCGTTTAAAATGTATATCAGTTATAACATTCGTTATCACAAACATATTTATTGCATTAAAAATCAATATTTTACAAAACACTAATACGATAAAGGCAAAAGAGTTTATCAAAAAATCTTTTGTTCAGAAAGTATAAGTTTTGGATAACAAAGTACTTTTTTTGATATATATCAACCCGTATATTTGCAAATATTAAAATATTAAAACAACAGATAATTATGAATATTCTTTTTGATCAGAGATTAAAGGAAATTACGCAAGAACATGAAACATTGTTGAAACGTAAAAACGAACCGATCATACCGGGAAATGGAATTTATACACGTTATAAATATCCAGTTTTAACTGCCATGCACACTCCTTTGATGTGGAGATATGATTTCAACCCTGCAAGTAATCCTTTTTTAATGGAGCGATTTGGAATAAACGGAACATTCAATGCAGGTGCAATAAAATGGGATGGTAAATATATTATGGTAGTTCGGGTTGAAGGTAATGACCGAAAATCCTTTTTCGCAATTGCAGAGAGCCCGAACGGAATAGATAATTTCCGTTTTATAGATTATCCGGTAGCAATCCCGGAAACAGAAAATCCCGATATTAATATATACGATATGCGTTTAACGGCACATGAAGATGGTTGGATATACGGTATTTTCTGTTCTGAACGAAAAGATCCTGACGCACCGGAGGGAGATTTATCGGCTGCTATTGCCACTGCAGGAATTGTTCGTACAAAAGATCTAAAGAAATGGGAACGCCTGCCCGATTTGAAATCGAAAAGCCAGCAACGAAATGTAGTCTTACATCCCGAATTCGTGAACGGTAAATATGCACTTTATACCCGCCCTCAAGATGGTTTTATAGATGCCGGTAGCGGAGGTGGTATCGGCTGGGCATTAATTGACGATATTGAACATGCAGAAATAAAAGAAGAAACAATTATCAACTTCCGTTATTATCATACCATTAAAGAATTAAAAAACGGAGAAGGTCCTCATCCTATAAAAACCTCTAAAGGTTGGTTACATCTTGCGCATGGCGTAAGAGGATGTGCCGCAGGATTGAGGTATGTATTGTACCTGTATTTAACAGACTTAAAACATCCCGAAAAAATAATCGCAGAACCTGCCGGCTATTTTATGGCTCCAATAGGAATGGAAAGAATCGGCGATGTTTCCAATGTATTGTTCTGTAATGGTTGGATACCAGATGAAGACGGAACTGTTTTCATCTATTACGCCTCTTCTGATACACGCATGCATGTCGCAGTTTCCACAATAGATCAATTACTGGACTATTGCTTAAATACAAAACCGGACGGATTGCGTTCAGCAACTTCCGTGCAGACTCTACGCACCTTAGTTGACAAAAACTTCGCATGTATAGAAGAAACAACATTTGTCAATTCTTAATATATTACAAATTACAGAATTAATATTAATATTTTTTAATCCATGAAAAACAGTTTTTTAATAGGTATAATTATAATAAGTTTCTTCTCGTGTAAAACACCGATGAAGAATAAAATGCCAACTGACCCACAAGCGACTCATGAGACTGTCGCATTGTATAACCGTTTATTTAATCTGGCAGAAAAAGGCATTATGCTGGGACATCAGGATGATCCGTTGTACGGGCATGGCTGGTATGGAGAACAGGATCGTTCTGATGTCAAAGGCATGATTGGAGACTATCCCGCCATATTCGGTTTCGAACTGGGACATATCGAATTAGATTCTGAATATAGTTTGGATTCTGTATACTTTAGCCAGATAAAAAAGCACGTAAAAGAACATCATGCACGAGGAGGTATTTCCTCCTTTAGCTGGCATGCCGATAATATAGCAACAGGAAATTCTACTTGGGATTGCGCACAAGACACAGTTGTACGCTCTATCCTGCCCGGAGGTAGTTTACATAAAGAATATCTGGTATGGTTGGAGCGTTTAGCTAATTTCTTTCTGGATTTGAAAGATGAGAATGGAACGTATATCCCTGTTATTTTTCGGATGTATCACGAGCATACAGGAGACTGGTTTTGGTGGAGTAGCCAACAATCTACTCCCGAAGAATATAAACAGCTGTGGATAATGACATGCGATTATTTACAAAAAACGAAACAAGTACATCATCTACTTTATGCTTATTCTTCTTCCAACGTTCAGAGTGAAGAACATTATCTGGAACGATATCCGGGTGATCAGTACGTCGATATTCTGGGATTCGACCATTACTTGAAAGGACGGGAACAAAAAAATGTCGAACAATACAAAATCGATTTTGAAAGAAATATCAAAATAGTAACAAAATGCGCAGAACAGTCCGGCAAACTGCCGGTAATTGGCGAAACCGGGGAAGAATCGATATGGGATCCTACCTATTTCACCAATGTAGTTTATCCGATAATAAACAAATATAAACTCGGATGGATTTTATTTTGGCGTAACGCTTGGGAACCCGACAAACCTAATCATTACTACCTACCCTATCCGGGACACTCTTCAGAATCTGATTTCAAACAATTTGTCGATCAGCCTTTAATCCTCACAAATAAAGATGTATACCAACAATAGAATTTTATTACAAACCAATATGTTTAATCTTGAAAAAGTTGAAATTATGAAAAAAGTATTCTACAAAAGTTTGATTCTGGCATTTTCTGCCACAATGTTATCAGCAAATGTAAATGCCCAGTTCGCAGGTGGTACGGGAACAGAAAGCGACCCGTATATTATCCAAACAGCAGAGCAATTAAATGAAGTACGTAATTATTTGGACGGAAACAATTTCCGACTGGACAATGACATTGATTTAACCAGTTACCTCGCTGCCAACTCAGCAGAAAACGGTTGGTTACCCATTGGAAGTGATCCGGAAGGTATAACAGGATCGTTTGATGGTAACGGACATGTCATATCCGGATTTTACATTAACCGTCCCGAAACTTCGAATGTCGGATTATTCGGTTTTATTAAATCAAGCGGAATATTTAGTGTAAAAAAATTAGGGCTTATTATTGCCGATGGCAAAGAAGTAAAAGGATTGGATAATGTAGGCGGAATAATCGGTCAAGTTCCCTACACCGGACAAACTATCAAAATTACAGAATGCTTTGTAATTGGCAATATCACCGCCGAAGGTAATGGTGCCGTTACCGGTACAGCCACAGGAACCGCCGGTTCTATAATAGCTATGACGTCTGCATTAGGGCGCGTTGAGTTGCTAAATTGTTATGCTGCAGGAAAAGTTTATGGTTTTTGTAAAGCCGGCGGTTTGGTAGGACAAGGATACCGTGGTATCAAAATCGAATCTTCCTACTCTACCTGTGAAGTAGAAGCCGGTACAAACAAATCTCAGTCAAAAGCCGGTGGTCTTATCGGAGAATGCGGTTTTCCCAATGGCAATGCAATCCGCCACGATGTGATTTATTCCATCGCATTGAACCCATCCGTAAAAGCGCCCAATTCTCCGGATTTACACATTGGACGTTTAGTTGGATTTGAAAAGCCGGACAACACAGGTAAGTACAATTATGAAGTATCTTACGCTTGGGCTGATATGCTGGTAAACGACGCAGCTGTTACAGACGGACAGGAAACCAATAAAAACGGATTAAACCAATCTTCAAATGATGTCATACAAGAAACAATTTATTTTGGAGACAACAACAACGACTATTTATTCTGGGATCCAGCTATCTGGTCCATGGGAAACGGTAAATATCAACTACCCATTCTAAAAGCTTTTGCAGCGGACAAGCAGCCTGATACCAAAGTAGCTCACTTACCGGAAAGAACCAGTACGGGCATAACAATGTCATCTTCTGAAAAATTATCAGTTTATCCAACTCTAACAAAAGATAAGATTACAATAACAAATAAAGCAGATAATGCCAAAGTTTCAATATACGATCAAGTTGGCAAGTTGGTAATGACAAGTTTTGATTCGGAAATCAGTATAGCCACCTTAAATTCCGGCATATATTTACTGAACGTCCAAGGAACTGTAGTAAAAATTGTAAAAGAATAGGCTTCTATATCTTTTAAATAAGAGTGAAGAACTAACAATAAAGACTAAGTAATAACAGACAAAAAATTTATCCGTCAAAAACACTTTTATTGTTAGTTCTTCTTTTGAAGAGAAACTATATTAATTTTAAGAATAACATGACTAAAAATGTAAAAGCAAAAGTTTCTGACACCATGAAAAGCAGAAGACAGATTGCCGCACTAATAACCTTATTAATGCTGATAACTGTATCATCTGTATTTGCTCAAGGGACAAAGAAACTCACAGGAATAGTAAGTGACCTGTCCGGTGAGCCATTGATAGGAGTGAGTATTGTTGTTAAAGGAACTACCATCGGCACAGTAACCGATCTTAATGGGGGGTACTCATTAAACATACCCGATGAAAATAAAAAAGCCACTTTAATCTTCACTTATGTCGGTTATCTGAAGCAAGAGATATCTGTAAACAATAAACATACATTAAATGTCATCATGAAAGAAGACGACAAATTACTTGATGAAGTGGTAGTCGTTGGTTATGGTGTACAGAAACGAGTGAACATGACAGGCTCTGTAGCTTCAGTAAAAAGTGAAAAAATGACAACTATGCCTGTTGCCAATGTTTCCAATGCATTGGGTGGCCGGGTTTCGGGATTAGTCACGCAACAAGCTACCGGTGAACCCGGTAATGACGCCTCGACATTATATCTCCGAGGAAATAAAAACCCTCTTGTTTTGGTCGATGGTATTGAAAGTGAATACAATATGATCAATATGGAAGAGGTTGAATCCGTAACTTTACTAAAAGACGCATCGGCAGTGGCCCCTTATGGTTTAAAAGGAGCTAATGGCGTTGTCTTAATTACAACAAAACGTGGAGGTAACACACAAGGAAAGATTTCTTTCAATTATAATGGTGAATTCGGTTGGCAGAAACCGACCAATACACCTGAATTTATGAGTGCAGCTGAAGGACTACGCCTGAAAAAACAAGCGTATGAAATGGATGGCATGAAAGATGAAGCAAATGCAATTACCGATGAAATACTTGCTGCACATGAACAAGGAACAGATGCTTATCCCAATACTAATTGGGTGAAAAACTATATGAATACTTCTACCAGCCAAAAACACAATATAGTACTTAAGGGTGGTAATGATCTGATTAAAGCTTACGTAGCTTTGGGATACATGAAGCAGGGCAGCATGTTTAGTGACGACCAGTATTACCGTCGTTACAATGTACGTGCCAATCTTGACCTAAAGCCCACTAAAACAACAACCGTTTCAGCCGATTTAGGCCTTGTATATGATCGTAAAAGGACAAACTCTTCTTCTGCAGAAGCGGCTATGCTAAATATCTACCGGGCAAAAGCAACTGAGGCTGACGTATACAGTAACGGATTACCTGCCTTTCAATCGTCTATCGGTGGTAGTATGTACCAAACAATATATGGTGGTGGAGAGAAACGCAATGAAAACAACTATCAGAATTTGAGTTTGTCGGTCAATCAGGAGCTACCTTTCATCAAAGGATTGTCAGTAAAAGGCTTGTTCAATATGAATCGCAAAGATACATATTCCAAAAACTGGGGCCATCCTTATGAATATTACGTATATGATGCCGCCAATAACAAGTATAATAAATCAGAATTACAATCCGATGCAGATCTATCCCAATCTACTAAAGTAAATGCTTATTATACAGTGCAGGGTTATCTGAATTATGCCAATTCCTTTGGCAATCATAATATCTCCGGTTTATTTGTTTACGAACGCCGGTGGGGAGGACGCAAAATAGATTATAGTGCTCGACGGACACAATTCGATGTCTCAATACCCGAATTGGATATGGGATCGAAAAATAATCAATACAACTCCGGTACCTCTTCAGCCGAAGCTCAAGACGGTTTTGTATTCCGTGTCAATTATGATTATGCACAAAAATATCTGATCGAGTTAGCCGGACGCTATGACCGTACCTATCAATATGCTCCTGATCGTCGTGCTGCATTTTTCCCTTCGGTATCATTGGGATGGCGCATTTCAGAAGAGGCATTTTTGAAAGACATTCACATTATCGATAATTTGAAAGTCCGCGCCTCTTATGGTAAATCCGGAAATCCGGTAGGAAACCCATTCCAATGGAGCCCTACCTATACGGTAGGTAACGGATATGTATGGGGAACAGGCTCCCAATCTACGGTCTCCGGCTTATACGAAAGTGCAGAAGCAAATCCTTTTCTGACGTGGGAAACCGTCTTAAAAGCCAACATAGGATTTGATCTTTCCATGTGGAACGGGTTATTGGGAGTAGAATTCGATGTATACCGTGATTTAAGACGAGATAAAATCATCATTCCGACCGACGATTTTCCAACAGAATATGGTATTAAGCCTTCGCAATACAATGCAGGAAAGGAAGAACGTTATGGTGTAGACCTCACCGTCTCCAACCATACGAAGATCAATCGGGATTTCTCAATAGACAATTCATTTGTATTCGGATTCTCCCGCGATAAGCAAATAGATATCGCCGAGTCAATGGGTACTTATAGTATTCCACGTTTCCGCAGAACCGGTAAATCCGCATCACAGTTAAGAGGATATATTGCCGAAGGATTGTTTGCCAACCAAGAAGAAATTGACAATTGGGCTTACCAAAGCGCTTCAACCCGCCCTGGTGACATCAAATATCGTGACATCAACGGTGACGGTAAAATTGACAATGAAGACGAAACAATTATCGGTCGTACCCGTGTACCGGAAATCATGTACGGATATACATTCAGTGCAAAATATAAAGGCTTTGACTTCAGCCTGTTTTTACAAGGAACCGGACATTCCGATTTCTATATCGGACAAGACGCAAGCGGTGCTTCTGACCGTGGAGTACGTTTCCCATTCAAAAATGATAAACCCCGGAAAGACCATATTCATTCATGGACAACAGACAATCCCGATCCGAACGCCAAATACCCACGTTTATCCACTATTGAAGGAATGAATTATGTGTCCTCTTCCTTCTGGGTGGTAAATACAGCATATTTAAAACTAAAATCTCTGGAGATAGGATATAACTTCGAGCAACGTCTATTAAAGAAACTCCATGTAGATAATCTGAGAGTATACCTAAACTTTTACAACTTGTGGACTATTTACTCTGATATGCCGAAAGATTTCGACGTAGAAAATCAAAATTACAATGCATATCCACAGCAATTTGTAACCTCTTTGGGGGTTAATATTACATTCTAATGAAAGCAATCATGAAAAAAATAATGATATTTATTACTGCCGGGATAATAGCGTTCTTCAGTTCATGTACCGACTTTATGGACATAGAATCCAGAACATCTATTACCGATGAAGCCGTTTGGTCAAGCAAATCAGCTACCGGCCTATACGTAAACGAAACCTACAACAAAACATTAGATGGTCCTTTATACTGTATGACTAAAGGGATCAGAGACTGGTATTCGTTCGATCACGCTTGGACAGACGATATGGGAATCTCAGGATTTATCTCCCTATCGGAATTCAGTTTCACAGCAGCAACACTGCCCGAACCTTTTAAAAGCAGATGGGATGCTTTATATGAAAACATCCGCAGGACAAATCTCGGATTGGAAAAAATAAAAGTTTCTGAAGTCCTGACTGAAGCCGAAAAAGAACGTTTCATGGGAGATATGTATTTCCTACGTGCTATCAATTATTTAGAACTCTGGCGTTTTTGGGGTGGTGTACCACTGATAAAAAAGACACTGAATAAAGACGTAGACGATATTTACTATTCGAGGAGTTCGTCCAAAGAAACTTTAGAATTCATTATCGAAGACCTTAAGGAAGCAGCAAATCGTTTGCCTAAACGTTCGGAACTTCCGGCCGAGGAGTATGGTAGGGCAACCAAAGGGGCAGCTATCGGTTTCCAAGCCGTTGCTTATCTCCATGCAGCCGGTGTTATTGACGCTAAATATTATGAAGATGCAGCAAATACCGCCGACATATTAATAACCGGTGAACTGAAAGGAGAGTATCGTTTGTTTCGCGAAAACGATGGAGATCCTAATGAAAAATCTACAACCAAAAAGCTAAGTAAGAAAGCAGAGAATTTTGCCAATCTTTTTTTAGAAGAATACGAAGGTAACGAAGAAGTTATTTTTGATGTACAATACAAAAACCCTGATCGCCATCAACAAGGATATCAAACTATTGCAGCTCCAGGTTATCCGGGTATCGGCAGTGATTACGGCTGGGGATGTTCCAATCCTTCACAAATGCTGGTCGATGCTTTCGAAATGCAAAACGGAACACCTTTCGACTGGAATAATCCCGAACAAGCAGCACATCCATATGAGAATCGGGATGCCCGATTCTATGCCTCCATTTTATACGATGGAGTAGTATGGAAAGATTCGACACTCTCATTCAGCGTCAACCGTTATATATGGGATGAGAACGACCGGAGAAAATGGAAAAATATAACAGACAATCTACCCAATGGAATGTACTGTTCGAAAGTAGAATCCACCAAAACCGGTTATTTCATCCGTAAACATCAAAACGAAACTGTCAGTTGTGGTACCAAGAACAGGTACATGAACATGGATGGAGAGGGAGGCAATTTAATAGTGCTACGTTATGCCGAAATATTATTGACTTATGCTGAAGCTAAAAATGAAGTATCAGGCCCTGATCAGTCAATATATGATGCTATTAATGCAGTGCGCCGTCGCGCCGGACAACCGGAAATTTCCGGATTGGGACAAGAAGATATGCGTAAACAGATCCGCAATGAACGACGTGTAGAACTGGCCTTTGAAAATAAAAGATATTTTGACATCATGCGTTGGAAAATTGGGGATAAAAGCCTGACAGGTCCTTTCTATAAAATGGAAATTACCTATCAAGAGCCGCCAGAAAAAGTACCGACCTCTGTTTCAACTCCACTCTACAACCCTCGTGCTATATATTTTGAAAGGATTTTCGACACACAGAAAAATTATCTGTTACCTATACCACAACATGCGATCAATCGTAATCCTAAATTGGTAGGACACCAGAATCCGGGATGGTAAATAGCTAATGAATAAACAAAAAGAAAAAGTTATGAAAAAGTTGATATATATATTATTCACTTCCCTGTATGTGGCAGTGACAGCTTGCTCTAAAATCGACTATAAAATTAACGATGCTTATGAGACTGCTGCAATAACCGGTATCACCCTTTATGCTGTAAGCGATAAACCTGTTAATATCATTGAGTCTTTCGAAATAGACACAGAAAATGCATCGGTATATGCATTCGTACCCGAAGGAACCGATCTGACTCATTTGAGATTAGTATTAACCATATCTACCGGAGCTTCTCTCACTCCGGTAATAAATGGTTTTACTGACTTAAGTTCTCCCCAAAAGTATACGGTTACCTCACCAAACGGAATTGTCCAGAAAAGCTGGACGATCCATGTGGCCACATCGCCTCAAGATGGTCAATGATGATATGCTAACATTTAACAAAATGATAAATAAATCACCATCCGATGGATAAAGTTTTATATAAAAAAGTCTGTTTAGGAATTGTGCTTTTACTACTTTCCGGTGAATTCACAGCACAAACATTAAAATATGTCGATGCTCAAAAATTACTGATGGTTGGTAAAGCACAGCCTAACACGGAATATTATCATCGAATCGATACGGCTCTGTATAAAGATTTGTCTCCAAAGGTTAAATATCTCTCTACACTCTCATGTGGATTAGCTATCGGATTCAAGACGAATAGCCCGATTATTGCAGCTAACTGGGAAGTTAAACCGGACAAGCCCTCACAAAACTTATCGGACATTGCCCATAGCGGATTAGACTTATATATAAAACGAAATGGAAAATGGGAGTTTGCAGGTGTCGGTAAACCGACACCGCAAAACACCCGAAGCGAATATGTGATTGTGCAAGAAATGGATAATACAGAAAAAGAATGTTTGCTGTACCTACCTTTATTTAGTGAAATCAAATCATTAAGAATCGGTATAAAAGAAAGTGCAAATATATCGGCAATCGATTATCCATTTAAAAAGAAGATTCTGATTTACGGTTCAAGCATTGTACATGGTGCAGAAGCTTCACGTGCGGGAACAACCTATGTAGCAAAATTATCGCGCCGCACAGGTATTAATTTCATCAACTTGGGATTCAGCGGCAATGCCCGTATGGAGAACAGTATGGCCGACTGTTTAGCTGACATAGAAGCCGATGCCTATATATTAGATTGCGTTCCCAATGCAACTGCAAAACAGATTGCCGAACGCACGGGTTATCTGGTCAGAACCATCAGAGCAAAACACGCGAAAGCTCCTATTATTGTCATGCAAAGCATTGCAATGGATATAGGAAACTTTAATTTGAAAATAAAAAACGATTTACGCATAAAAGACAAAACAATCCAACAACAAATAGAACAACTTCAACATGATGGCATCAAGAAACTTTATTTCATCAGAGGGGAAGATTTAATAGGCCATGACCATGAAGGAACCGGTGATGGAATACATCCCAATGATTTAGGCTTTCAGCGAATGGTCAACTTTTTGGAACCGGTATTAATGAATATATTACAAGAGAATGAATTGATATTTTAAAAACATCAAAGTCGTCCTGACAGTATTAATCTTATATTATAAAAATAAAATCAGCTTATGATGAGAAGAATTTTAATAACATTGATTGTTTGTTTTTACATACTACCAACTTTTGCATATACGGTTGACATTACCACACTGGGGGCAAAAGGAGATGGAATTACTGACAACACAGCTTTCATACAAAAAGCGATAGACGATTGCTCAGCCCACAAAGGGGGAACCGTAGAAATTCCATCCGGGCATTTTTTAACCAGAACCCTCTTTTTAAAATCAAATGTGAACCTGCACTTACATTTTGGAGCAGGTTCGTGGTGTAAGATCATTTCTCTCAGATAAATATGATCTGACAAAACATCCAAAGTATCATTTAACAGCGGATGCAGATAAAAGGAACTGGTTTGATATCGAGAAGTTTCTTAAGACAAAAGACAACTTAATATTGAAAGCGGATGATCAGTTTACGGTCATCAAAGTGGAAGAGTAAAGCTCTGTTCGACTGGCAATAAAGGCCAGCTGATAGGGCTTTTTCTTATGCCCGGAAATTGGGCAGCATGTGCACATGAGTCAGCTTCAGTCGACGGGAGCTGACAGGTAACTAATTAATTTCAAACAGATTCGGCAGAAAAGAATACTGCAGAATTATATTCAAAAATGGAGGACAAACAATATGGCATTTTTTCAGAGCGCAGTAGGCGTATTACAGACACTTGTTATCGCACTTGGAGCAGGACTTGGAATCTGGGGCGTAGTGAACCTTATGGAAGTATACGGTAATGATAACCCTGGTGCAAATGCTCATGTACGGTAAGGAAGCAAGCAACCGAAAACAAGAGATAGACCGCCAG
>ERZ773242.1077-NODE-1077-length-28284-cov-4.099295_pt1 | contig 28284 bp, 25 predicted proteins | sample MGYA00511077_ERZ773242 | MGnify/ENA primary metagenome ERZ773242 (study PRJEB29015, sample SAMEA2737754) | human gut metagenome | biome: human gut; feature: human-associated habitat; material: faeces | place: China | collected 2012 ... | reverse complement strand
CTTCGCACATCAATCTTGTAGGAGCAGAGATTGAAATGCTGAACCTCCCAAACCGCGAAAAGATACTGAAAGAAGTGCTCACACCCTTGAAGAAAGAATATGACTATATTCTGATAGATTGTTCTCCTTCACTCGGACTGATCACCATCAATGCCCTGACGGCAGCCGACTCCGTGATCATCCCCGTGCAAGCTGAGTATTTTGCTCTCGAAGGCATCAGCAAACTGCTGAATACAATTAAAATCATCAAGTCGAAACTGAATCCCGCTCTGGAAATCGAAGGTTTCCTGCTGACGATGTATGACTCACGTCTGCGTCAGGCAAACCAGATTTACGACGAAGTGAAAAGACACTTTCAGGAATTAGTTTTCAACAGTGTGATCCAGCGAAATGTGAAACTGAGCGAGGCTCCCAGCTACGGTATCCCGACCATTCTTTATGATGCGGACTCTACCGGTGCCAAAAACCATCTCGCCCTTGCCAAAGAGATTATCAACAGAAATAAATAACCGAAGAAGATATGGCAACACAAAAAAGAAATGCATTAGGACGCGGACTTGACGCCCTGCTCTCAATGGATGATGTGAAAACCGAAGGTTCTTCTTCCATTAGTGAAATAGAGTTGGCGAAGATTACCGTCAACCCCAATCAGCCACGCCGCGAATTCGATCAAACGGCATTGCAGGAACTGGCTGATTCCATTGCGGAAATCGGTATCATACAGCCTATCACTCTACGCAAGCTCTCGGACGATGAGTATCAGATCATCGCGGGAGAGCGTCGTTACCGTGCTTCACAAAAAGCAGGACTGAAAACCATCCCTGCCTACATCCGCACTGCCGACGACGAAAACATGATGGAAATGGCGCTGATTGAAAACATACAGCGTGAAGACCTGAATGCGGTAGAAATAGCATTGGCTTATCAACATCTGCTGGACCAGTATGAACTGACACAGGAACGCCTGAGCGAACGTATCGGCAAGAACCGGACCACTATCGCCAACTACCTGCGTCTACTGAAACTGCCGGCTCCTATACAGATGGCTCTACAAAACAAACAGCTAGATATGGGACATGCACGTGCATTGATTTCATTAGGCGACCCCAAACTTCAAGTAAAAATATTCGAAGAGATACAGGAACACGGATACTCCGTCCGCAAAGTAGAAGAGATTGTCAAATCGCTGAGCGAAGGAGAAGCTGTGAAAAGCGGCACACGGAAAATCACTCCGAAACGCAGCAAACTACCGGAAGAGTTTAATTTACTAAAGCAACAACTCACGGGATTTTTCAACACCAAGGTACAACTGACTTGCTCCGAAAAGGGGAAAGGAAAAATCAGTATTCCTTTCAGCAACGAGGAGGAACTGGAACGTATCATGGAAATCTTCGATACGCTAAAAAAGTAGATGACAAGAAAAAGTAAAAAATATCAGTTACTCATCATCACCCTGCTTCTCTGTTTTTTACAGGTGGCAGGGATTGATGTGTATGCACAAGAACCTGTGACTCCGGTACAGAAAGACAGTATTATTCAGAGCCGGGAAGCACCGAAAGCACGTGCACGAAGGCACCGGGATCCTGCTCAGGTGATGGATTCGCTGAAGAAGGATTCAATCAAAATATTGCATCCGGAACGCCTGCAAGCAACCGACAGTCTGTCTGCTGCCAAAATACAGATAGCCGACAGCCTTGACACAGCCAATAAAAAAGAACTGAAGAAGATAGAACAGCCGGCACCTATTGTAGTGAAAACCGACACAGTACCTCCTGTGCAGGATCTCAACAAGAAACTGTTCATTCCCAACCCGACCAAAGCAACATGGCTTGCAGTCGTATTCCCTGGCGGAGGACAGATTTACAACCGTAAATACTGGAAACTACCTATTATATATGGAGGGTTTGCAGGATGTGCGTATGCCCTCAGCTGGAACGGGAAAATGTATAAAGACTATTCACAGGCCTATCTGGACATCATGGACAGTAATCCAAACACCAAAAGCTATGAAGATTTGCTGCCACCGAACGCCCAGTATAATGAAGAGCAACTGAAAAACACCTTGAAACGAAGAAAGGACTCGTTCCGTCGTTTTCGGGACCTTAGTATATTTGCATTTATCGGAGTATACCTTATCTCCATCATCGATGCCTATGTCGATGCGGAATTATCGAACTTCGACATTTCACCTGACTTGAGTATGAAGCTGGAGCCAACTGTCATCGACAATAACAGCCAGTTCCGCTCCAACAGTTACAAGAATAAGTCAGTGGGACTGCAATGCGTACTACGATTTTAAAAACACAATTTAGATTGAACTTATAATTAAAGCATGAAGAAATTAGAAAACTATTGTTCGATTATTTTCCTTTTCCTGTTGGCAACCACACAGGTAAAAGCTCAAAGTGTAGATGTAGTTATTCGTGAAAACGGAACCGAACGCAAAGAAAGCATAGATCTTCCAAAGAGTATGACTTACCCGCTCGACAGTCTGCTGAACGACTGGAAAGCTAAAAACTATATTGATTTAGGCAAAGATTGCAGTACGGCGGAAGTGAATCCTTTATTCAGTGATTCTGTCTACATTGACCGCCTTTCACGTATTCCGGCTGTCATGGAGATGCCTTATAATGACATTGTACGCAAATTCATCGATATGTACGCGGGTCGCCTGCGCAATCAGGTTTCATTCATGCTGAGCGCCTGCAATTTCTATATGCCTATTTTCGAAGAAGCACTGGACGCTTACGGACTTCCTTTGGAACTGAAGTACCTGCCGATTATCGAATCTGCACTGAATCCTTCAGCTGTGTCACGTGCCGGTGCTTCTGGACTGTGGCAATTCATGATTGGAACAGGAAAGATTTACGGTCTTGAATCCAATAGTCTGATAGACGAACGCCGCGACCCGATCAAAGCAACTTGGGCTGCCGCCCGTTATTTGAAAGAGATGTACGATATTTATGGAGACTGGAATCTGGTTATAGCAGCCTATAACTGCGGCCCAGGTACTATCAACAAGGCAATCCGCCGCGCCGGAGGCGAAACGGATTACTGGAAAATCTATAACCTGCTGCCTAAAGAGACACGCGGATATGTACCTGCTTTCATCGCAGCCAACTACGTGATGACATACTATTGCGACCACAACATCTGTCCGATGGAAACAAACATTCCGGCAAGCACAGATACGGTGCAAGTCACTAAAAACCTTCATTTCGAGCAGATTGCCGAACTTTGCAATGTTCCGCTGGAGGAAGTGAAGAGTCTGAATCCCCAATACAAGAAACAAGTGATTCCCGGCACGACCAAACCTTGTACATTACGTTTACCACAAGGCGCCATCAGTACGTTTATTGACAAGCAAGATACGATCTACGCACACCGTGCTGACGAGCTATTCCGCAACCGCAAAACCGTTGCCGTGAAAGAAGTAACTCCAACCACCCGCAGACAGACAAGTGCAGTGGCCGGTAAAGGAAAATTGACTTATTATAAGATAAAAAGTGGAGACACTCTTTCATCGATTGCCGAAAAGCTAGGCGTACGTGTCAAAGATATACAGCAGTGGAACGGTATGTCGAACACCAGAATCGCAGCAGGAAAACAATTGAAAATCTACAAATAAATGACTTCCCGCTTGCTTCATTCGGAAATTTGCTTATTTTTGCAAAAATAAGCGAATGAAAGGATAACGAATATGGATAATATAACCCCCAAAGAAATAGCAGATGAAGAGATGATCAATCAGGCGTTCCAGGAACTTCTGAATGATTATCTCCATACTAAACATCGCAAACGAGTTGAAATCATCACGAAAGCTTTCAACTTCGCTAATCAGGCACACAAAGGAATCAAACGCCGATCTGGCGAACCTTATATCATGCACCCGATTGCCGTTGCACAGATAGTATGTAACGAAATTGGTCTTGGTTCTACTTCTATCTGTGCGGCACTGCTGCACGACGTAGTGGAAGACACTGATTACACGGTAGAAGACATCGAAAATATCTTTGGACCGAAGATTGCCCAGATTGTAGACGGATTGACCAAAATCTCCGGAGGGATCTTCGGCGACCGCGCTTCGGCACAGGCAGAGAACTTCAAGAAGTTACTGCTCACCATGTCGAACGATATCCGGGTTATCCTGATCAAAATAGCCGACCGCTTGCACAATATGCGCACGCTGGGTTCCATGCTGCCCAACAAGCAATACAAGATAGCAGGAGAAACTCTCTACATCTATGCCCCGTTAGCCAACCGCCTAGGTCTGTACAAGATAAAAACAGAGCTTGAAAACCTCAGCTTCAAATATGAACACCCCGAAGAATATGCCGAAATAGAAGAAAAGCTGAATGCTACCGCCGCCGAACGCGACAAAGTATTCAACGACTTCACAGCTCCGATCCGCACTCAGCTGGACAAGATGGGGCTGAAATACCGGATTCTGGCACGTGTGAAATCGATCTACTCCATCTGGAACAAGATGCAGACCAAGCACGTCCCGTTCGAGGAGATTTATGACTTGCTCGCTGTCCGCATCATCTTCGAACCACGCAACGTGGAAGAAGAGCTCAACGACTGTTTCGACATCTATGTCTCCATTTCCAAGATATACAAGCCTCATCCCGACCGCCTGCGCGACTGGGTAAGCCATCCGAAGGCGAATGGTTACCAGGCATTGCACGTCACCCTGATGGGAAACAACGGACAATGGATTGAAGTACAGATTCGCAGCGAACGGATGAACGATGTTGCAGAACAAGGCTTTGCCGCCCACTGGAAATATAAAGAAGGAGGAGGCAGCGAAGACGAAGGTGAACTGGAGAAATGGCTGAAAACCATTAAAGAGATACTGGATGATCCGCAACCGGATGCGATAGATTTTCTGGATACGATCAAACTGAACCTGTTTGCTTCCGAAATCTTTGTGTTCACTCCGAAGGGAGAGTTAAAGACAATGCCGCAGAACTCTACGGCGCTGGATTTTGCCTTCTCACTGCACACAGATATCGGTAGCCATTGTATCGGCGCCAAAGTCAATCATAAACTAGTGCCGCTAAGCCATAAACTGCAAAGTGGTGATCAGGTTGAAATATTAACTTCCAAATCCCAACGTGTACAACCGCAATGGGAAGTATTCGCAACGACCGCCCGTGCCCGTGCCAAAATCGCGGCGATTCTTCGCAAAGAACGGAAGGCGAATCAGAAAATTGGCGAAGAGTTACTCAGCGAGTTTCTAAAGAAGGAAGAAATACGTCCGGAAGAAGCTGTCATCGAGAAGTTGCGTAAGTTTCACAACTTCAAGAATGAAGAAGAGTTACTGGCCGCCATCGGCAGTAAAGCCATTACTTTGGGAGAAGCGGACAAAAACGAGCTGAGAGAAAAGCAAACCAGCAACTGGAAGAAATACCTGACGTTCTCCTTCGGGAACAGCAACAAGGAAAAACCGGAAGAAAAAGAACCGCAGGAAAAAGAAAAGATCAATCCGAAAGAGATTCTTAAACTGACCGAAGAAAGTCTGCAAAAGAAATACATCATGGCCGAATGTTGTCATCCGATTCCCGGTGATGATGTTTTGGGTTACGTTGATGAAAACGACCGCATTATTATTCATAAACGCCAATGCCCTGTTGCCGCCAAGCTGAAAAGCAGCTATGGCAACCGTATATTAGCGACCGAATGGGATACTCACAAAGAACTTTCTTTCCTCGTATATATCTATTTAAGAGGTATAGACAGTATGGGACTTCTAAACGAAGTGACTCAGGTCATCTCCAGACAGCTCAACGTGAATATCCGTAAACTTGCCATTGAAACAAATGACGGGATATTCGAAGGAAAGATTCAGCTATGGGTACACGATGTGGAAGATGTAAAAACAATCTGCAATAATCTGAAGAAGATTCAAAACATCAAACAGGTGAACCGGGTGGAGGAATAATTTATCGTCCGTCCAGTTCTTTCTTGATAGCCAGAAGCTCTTCCTTAATACCTTTCAGACGGTTCACAATTTCGTAATTGCGAACCGTAGCTTCCTTGTTATCCTTCAACCGTTGACGGGCACCGGGAAGCGTCAGACCTTTCTCCTTCACCAGATGATAGATCAGACCAATCGTTTCTACATCCTCCTTACGATACTGACGTATCCCCCGTCCCGTCGTCCTGGGAGAAATCTGAGGGAACTCCTTCTCCCAAAAACGAAGCAAGGATGCGTTGACTCCAAACATATCGGCCACTTCGGCTATGGAGTAATATAATTTTAGTTCTTTGTCCGTATTCAGCATAGAAATCATTGTTTAAAGAGATTAATCAAACACTTTACCGTGATTGGCAGCCAATTGAATCATCTTCTCATAATCTTCCGCGCTCAAGTCCATGAAGTAATAGTTGACAGGATTCACAACCTTTCCCTTCACATATACCTCATAGTGAAGATGAGGACCGGTACTCTTACCTGTACTTCCCACTTTTCCAATCACCTCGCCACGTACTACCTTTTTCCCGACTTTCGTGTTATAGCTCTGTAAGTGAGCGTACCGAGTCAGATAACCGAAGCCATGGTCAATCTCAATCGTATTGCCATATCCGGTTTCCCATCCTACTTTTACCACTGTACCGTCACCGGTCGCATAGACATCCGTTCCCGGATGAGCGGAGAAGTCCATTCCCGAATGGAACTTCGTCGTACCGTAAATCGGATCAATACGTGTTCCGTATCCGGAAGCAGTCTTGCGAAGGTCTTTATTGGAGATAGGCTGGATGGCCGGAATACACTTCAGCATTTCATCGTGATTCTTGCACATATCCACCACGTCATCGAAAGACTTGGACTGGATATAGAGTTGTTTGGACAGTACATCCAGCTTTTGGGTCGTATTTACCACTAGCTTAGAGTTTGCCAGATCCATCAGCTCCTCATACCGGTTCGTTCCTCCAAAACCTGCCTGACGGATAGCCGGCGAAACAGGATCAGCTTGCAGAATCACCCGATACAGGTTATCGTCACGCTGCTGAATATCCTGCAGCACCCCCATCGCATCATCCAGACGGCGGGAAAGTACATTATATTGCGCCAAAAGACGGCTATTTTCGATTCGCAGCTCCTTGCTCTGAAAACAACTTCAACGTGTTATAGACTGTCGTCTTAGAAAGTGTTGGCATTGAGTCAGATAGAGCCGTGTATATTTCATCGGCCGATGGATGTGTACGATGTTCCATCAGATATTCCATAATAGCAATGCGCTGAACGGAAGGTTTTATATTGTACGCTAATAATCGGTCGTATGGTTTCATATCTTTTCATTTTCAGAGTTGTAATCATTACAATCTTAAAACTGATGCAAAGATAGAGATTCCTTTCATTTCTACAAATAAATTAAAGACATTTTTCACAAAAAACATACTACATTTCATCCGGCCGGGGAGAATATGGCAAGTAGTTGGACAGATATCTCAAAAGTATTTCCTAATTTTGCATCCAATTAGTACATCAAATCATTTATTTATATGAATTACGGATTTGTAAAGGTGGCGGCAGCAGTGCCCCATGTTAAAGTAGCGGACTGCAAATATAATGCCGGACAACTTGAAAGCTTGATAGCCATTGCTGAAGGAAAAGGAGTGCAAATCGTGACTTTCCCGGAAATGTGCATCACCGCATATACCTGTGGCGATTTATTTGGGCAACAGCTCTTATTGGAAGAGGCGGAAATGGCATTGATCCAAATATTAAATAATACGCGCCAACTGGATATCATCTCTATCCTGGGGATGCCTGTAGTGGTGAATTCCACCGTGATCAATGCAGCCGTAGTTATCCAGAAAGGAAAAATATTGGGAGTCATTCCCAAGACATATTTACCTAATTATAAGGAGTTTTACGAGCAACGTTGGTTTACTTCTGCGTTGCAAGTAGCCGAGACTAGTGTTCGGCTTTGCGGGCAGGTGGTTCCTTTAGGCACAAATCTCCTTTTTGAAACTTCGGATACCACATTCGGAGTGGAAATATGCGAGGATTTGTGGTCCACCATCCCTCCCAGTTCGACATTGGCTTTACAAGGAGCAGAAATCCTGTTCAACCTTTCGGCCGATGACGAAGGCATCGGAAAACACAGTTATCTTTGTTCGCTTATCGGCCAGCAATCGGCACGGTGCATTGCCGGCTACGTATTCTCCTCCTGTGGTTTCGGGGAATCGACCACGGACGTGGTATTTGCCGGCAACGGACTTATCTATGAGGATGGAAGACAACTGGCAAGCAGCGAACGATTCAGCATGGAAGAGCAATTGGTGATCAGTGAGATAGATGTGGAACGCCTACGTGCCGAACGGAGAATCAATACTACGTTCGCTGCCTGTAAAGGCAATCTTCCGGCAGATCGGAAACCGATACGCATCGCCACGGAATTTGTCAATAGCAAGGAATTAAATCTGACGCGCAACTTTAGCATGCATCCTTTCGTCCCCAAGGGCAAAGCTTTGAATGAACGCTGCGAAGAGGTATTCTCCATTCAGGTTGCCGGTTTGGCACAACGGCTTGTCCATACAGGAGCCAAGACAGCTGTGATAGGTATATCAGGCGGATTAGACTCTACATTGGCACTGCTTGTCTGCATCAGGACTTTCGATAAACTCAGCCTGCCGCGCAAGAATATCATCGGTGTTACGATGCCGGGATTCGGAACCACAGACCGCACTTACAACAATGCACTCTCTCTGATGGAATCGTTAGGAGTCACCGTTCGGGAAATCAGCATCAAGGAAGCGTGTATCCAACATTTCAAAGACATCGCCCATGACATAAATGTCCATGACGTCACTTACGAAAATTCACAGGCACGCGAACGCACGCAAATATTGATGGACATCGCCAATCAGACCAATGGAATGGTGATCGGGACAGGTGATCTTTCGGAACTTGCATTGGGTTGGGCTACTTACAACGGAGACCACATGTCTATGTACGGTGTCAATAGCAGCGTCCCGAAAACACTGGTGAAATATCTTGTGAAATGGGTTGCTGACAATGGAATGGATGATACATCACGCACTACGTTGCTCGACATCGTGGACACCCCGATCAGTCCGGAACTGATACCGGCAGATGAAAACGGAGAGATCAAACAGAAGACTGAAGATCTAGTCGGCCCTTATGAGCTTCATGACTTCTTCCTCTATTATTTCATGCGTTTCGGTTTCCGCCCTTCCAAAATATTCATGTTGGCTTCACGGACGTTCAACGGGGTACATGATGAAGAAACAATTAAGAAATGGTTGTTCATTTTCTTCCGTAGGTTCTTCAATCAGCAGTTTAAACGGTCGTGTTTACCCGATGGGCCGAAAGTGGGAAGCATATCCATCAGTCCGCGCGGAGACTGGCGGATGCCGAGCGATGCGTCTTCCGCGGCATGGCTGAAAGAAATTGAAAGTCTGTAGCAGATCGATGCGACCCTCACAGGACAACGGAGATAAACAATAGAACTATTAGTGTCAAACCATTCAACTTCAAATTATGGTAATATTACAAAAAGACATACCCCAAGGCTATGCTCATTGCTTTGCCGGTAAAGACAGATGCCCTAAAGCAGACAGTTGCCTGAGAGCTATCGCAGCAAAATTGCTTGAAGAGAGCAAAGATACGCAACCCCAAACCATCAATATGGTAAATGCAGCCTATGTGGATCAGTTGGCCGACCAAACCTCATGCCCACTCTACCGTTCAAGCGAACCGTTGCGCTACGCCAAAGGCATGTCTCATATTTTCGATGAAATACCTGTAAAGCAAGCTCGCACCATACGACACAAAGTTATCGGATGTTTCTCATGCGAACGTTATTTCTACCATAGTCGAAATGGCAATAGACTGATTTCACCCGAAGAACAGCGGAAGATAGCCAATGTGTTCCGAATTGCCGGCCTTGACACCACTCCCAAATTCGATGATTATGAACAAGTAATTGTATGGTAAGCAGAATGCCATATAGGCACATCCTGATACACTATTTTATACAATTACATAGTTAATGACGCATATCGCCATAGCATGACAACTGCAATGCTAATGCAGCATCATTGCAATAGTATTGCAGCGCCACTGCAAAGGGAGTGCAGTACTACTGCAAAGGGAATACAGCATCACTGCAAAAGCATGGCAGTAACTCTGCAAAAGCAATGCGTAAACATACAAAAGAACGAATCCATTTCCTTACTTTTCCAAAGATACCGATCCTCGTGTACCGGTCGTCGTCTACATCTGTTGCCAGACATATTAATGAATGGCTCAGTGTGTGCGGCTGTCCTGATTTTATATGCTTTTTGTTTGCATTTAATAAATAAAATTGTTTATATTTGCAAAAGCCGTTGCATTGCTTAAAAACATATAATGCCATGAAGAAATTGATGCTATCCCTGCTGTTATTGCACAGCACACTCGGTTATTCCCAGGAACCATCCCGTAGTATAGAGATTCATGCGATCGACAGTGTGCCGGTCATGCGCTCATCGGGGATGGATCCTGCCAGTCATACCCAACTCCCCAAATTCATTCCTCCATCTCCTGAAGTTTCATCTCTTTTCAAATTCATCGATTATCCGGTAAGCCATTCTACGGTGATAATTGACTATCTTAAATATATCCAGATTATAAACGACAATGAGTACCATCGGTCGGAAAAGCTTGTAGCCCATGAACTCGGACTTCCTGTGTTCCTCTTTGCCGACTATTCCATCACGAGGGGGCACCGGCTTTTATCGTCCGTCACCGAAGATGAAGTATTTGGCGGTCATACCGTAACCACTACCCGCCATTATTCCTACGATTCCAACTTTTTGTTGAAAAGTGTCACGACCAGTGGCAGTTCCGGTAACAACCAGGCGGAAGAGACCTTATATCCGACCGATGCCTAATACAAAGGCCAGGTTGTCTACGCCAAGATGGTCAACCTTAACATGATGAACGGGACTGACCACTTTCTATACGTATGATGCTTTTAACCGCCTTCAAAAGATCAGCGTCCAGGAACCGGGAGGAAGCATCAGGACTGTCGGGACTCATGATTATCATTACAAAAATAATTAAAAGCAGTTCTTGAATAAAATAATAAGATACAGGAATATCCACTTCAAAAACTCCGGCTTATGAAACCGCTCCTTTTCCTCTCTTTCGTGCTTGCGCTCCCTCTAGGGCTGTTCTGCCAGACCACCCTGGACAGTTCGTGCAACCTTCCCCGTCCGGGCGACCGCCTTGCCAAGCAACAGGTAGATTATAAAGCTCCCGGTGCGGCAGGGGCAGACCTCGTCTGGGATTTCAGCGACCAAACCCCTTTGAACGACCATTACGAACTGAAGTACCGTACTTTGAACACATGTTCGGACACCCTTGCGGGTATCGAACACCGCACGATGTACTATTACCATCTTCGTGGCGATTCCCTCTGCTCGCTTGGCTATGAGAACCCCACCACCCTGATCCGTTACCACCGGCCGGAAGCCCTGCTCGTGTTCCCTTCCATTCCCGGCTCCGCCTTGCGCACGGACACCCTCCCTTTCATCCTGAACCGGGACAGCATCGACTGGTATCTTGCCAATGACTCCTCCTCCCTTCAGGTGGACACCTGGCGTTGGTATGCGGACGGCTACCGCTATCCCATCTTCGAGTCCGTCTCCGGCTCTGTCTGCTGCCTTGGAAAAGCGTCCCCCTATTTCGCCACCTCCTTCTATTATCCTCCCCACGAACAATGCTATGCCCTGGGGGAAGATTCCGAGAACCGGCAGAAACGTGAGGATCTGAGTGAAAAAGAGTATTCCGCCTTTAATGATGGCAGCGAAGGCAGGGATTATTCCGACGACCGGGTCAGCTACTCCATCCGCATTGATTCGCAAGGCGAATTAAGGATAGACTATCTCCTCAATGAACCTGCCGAGGTGCTGGTCGGTCTTTATGACCTGCAAGGGCGGCAGTTATGTCCTGTCCGTCAACAGCAAAGTCCGGTCGGAAACTATACCGAGACGTTCTCCCTGTCTGATTTTCCGGACGGTGAATACCTTCTCCGTCTGGTTGTTGGCGGAAAGACTTATGGCGAGAAAGTCTTGAAGCGGTAGTCTTTGAGATACCATACTATAATCCTGTTTTGAACCTTAAAAGCAGAAACACAATGAAAAGACTTTATTTATTCCTATCTCTTTTGTCGGTGGCTTGTTCCCTCTCATCACAGAACAACAACCAGAACTATGTCCTTACGCGCACGATGCTCAACGAGTCGGGCACGCAGTACATCGACAACATCCAGTACTTTGACGGTCTGGGCCGTCCTTCGCAGAATGTCCAGAAAGGTGTCACCCCGAGCCGTGCCAACCTTGTCACCTTGCAGGAATATGACGGCTTCGGCCGTGCAACTAAAAGCTGGCTCCCCCATGTCACCACATCCACTTATCTTGACCCCGGTTCTTTCAAGAACTCCGTTCCCGGCACTTACAACGGTGACAGCCGTCCCTATGCCGAGACAATCTATGAGAACTCCCCCTTGAACCGCGTGGTCGAGCAGTATGGTCCCGGTGCGGCTTGGTCGCAACATCCCGTCTCCACCTCTTACCTGACCAACACCGCCAGCGGTGATGTTACATTTCATGAAATTGGGCACGTAATTTATCAAGGGAAATCCCAAAATAAAGTAATAGACTATCATAATAAATCAAGAAATAGGCTTTTGCTTACTCCTAGACCTTATGATGAACATCATAATAAAAATGTAAAAAGAGGAGTTTATTGATATGAGTAATAAAATAGGTGTGATTATATTATTAATAGCGTTTTCTATTTATTTGAGTTCGCAAAAAGTAGAACAAAACTGGATTATCAATACAGATTTATCCAAAGATGAAACGTTGATATTAAATGTATCAAATGATACTGACGGGAATGTCGTTTTTGATTTTATCAATCAATCTAATGATAGCTTGTATTTATTTGATAGTTATTTAGATGGGACGTATTCAATCATAAATGAAGATTTGTATGGTTCTAAATACTTACATAGATATGATATGAAGTTAAAAGAGTGCAAATTGTCATTTTTGCCAATATTGCCTTTTTTGTCTGTGAATTATACAGATGTTGTTGTGGCAGGAGAAAATAAACTTATTAGAAAGGGGCAAATATTATATCATTTTAAACCTATTCCACCACAAAGTTGCATACAAATTGCTGTTCCTCGAAAGGTCTTCTACTCAAAAGAATATGTAAAGGAAATAACCCTTAAAGATTACTCGAAATTTGATAGTACAATTAAATTTAAAGATGTGATTCCTAAGAGGTGTCAGCGGATTAAAGTTGAATTTGCCATTTATAAAGATGTTAGTTTATTAACTTCTTACGATGCATTTTATTTTGATGAGCTTAATTTTAACAAACAAGCACTCTCATATGAGGTCTTTTCTGTCTCTATGGATTTATTAGATTAATTCATTTAGCTAACATTTATAAAGTTCAGTTTCTTTTTAGGTCAACCAGATATATGGGTTAGGAAAATAAGTAACTAATTCAGTACTTAAAGAAATGTACTTTACGGTTTAACAATAAAAATGTGTGGTTATAGATTCTATATGTGTATAAGTTTTCACAATAGGGGTACCGTATTAATAGGCGGAAAAAATATCCGGGAGTTCCTGTAAGTTCAAAAGAATGATTGCATGAATCTCCCGAACGACATCGCTTTTCTATGTGATGGCAATCCTCGTAATATTTCTTACGGTTATGATTCCAACGGCTTAAGGCGCAGTGTCACGCACGTGACCGCCTAGGGGTTTGTTTTCACCCTGATGGCTTCCCTTGCAAGATATTCCAATCAAAAAATAGCCCGACCGTTACATAACCACCACCAAATATTGCGGGAACCTCATTTATAATTGTGTCAGTAAAGGCAGCGTTTTTTTCGTGACCGCACCTGATGTAAGCCTTGAACACATCCTTACTAAAGAAGGTTATATCACTATGAATGGCGATATCCCCGTCTATCATTATTTCCTTAAAGATCATCTGAGTAATGTCCGTGTCGTTATGAACGAGAACGGTGTGACGGTTAGACAATCGAACAGCTATTATCCCTTTGGTGGTATCTTTAAGAACAAGGGGGATGGCGAACATCCCTTCAAATTCGGTGGCAAGGAGTTTGACCACATGCACGGATTGAACTGGCCGGATTTCGTTGCTCGTATGAAAGGCCATTGGCGGTTTATGCCTATTGATCAGTCTATCAAAGTACATATTACAGCAAGCAGTGTAAAAACTATAAATGGTCAACTTATAATAGAAAATTTCTTTTTAGGCAATACTTTTGAATCCATGTTAAGAACGATTGATATGGGATTTGAAGATACCGTAGGAAATACTACTTTACAACACTCCTTTGGAAGTCGGAAGTTCGAAGTGATATATATCCCGCCTGATAGCCATCCTCAACGCGCGTGCCAAAGCTTTGAAGATACCTTCAATCTTATGATGTTCGTTTTGCCCCTCTGCCTTGATATTCAGATTCATCTTTGCAGCATCACTCAACGATTTAAAGAAATGGAGGAACATCTCTGTCGGCATCTCCCCTATCTTCTCACGTTTAAATTCCGCCTCCCATACCAACCAGGGACGGCCTCCGAAGTCTAGACAAACCCGGCAGAGACAATCGTCCATAGGAAGAGCATAACCATACCGTTCGATTCCCCTTTTACTGCCTAAAGCCCGATAAATACACTCTCCCAATGCTATGGCCGTATCCTCGATCGTATGATGCTCGTCCACATCAAGATCACCTTTCACCTGAATGGTCAGATCGATGCTGGAATGTTTGCCGATCTGTTCCAACATATGATCGAAGAAGCCGAGTCCGGTCGAAATATCGCAAATGCCGGAGCCGTCAAGGTTCAGTGAGATGAAAATATCCGTTTCACGAGTGGTACGGTGAACTTCCGCTGTACGTTCACCGGCAAAAATATACTCGGCTATCTTATCCCAATCGGTAGTGGCCAATGCACAAACGCTTTTCAGTCCTCTATCTTCCAACAAATCGGTCGAATCCTGCAAATAAATAGCCTTACAGCCGAGGTTCTTCGCCAGTTCCACATCCGTAGGGCGATCACCGATCACAAAACTGCCGGGCAAATCATATTCAGGATTACCGATGTACCGGGTCAGCATTCCCGTACGCGGCTTGCGCGTAGGTGCCAACTCTTCCGGAAAACTACGGTCTATGAGGATATCATCGAAGACAATCCCCTCTCCTGCCAAGGTTTTCAACATAAGGTTATGAGCAGGCCAAAAGGTTTCTTCCGGAAAAGAATCCGTTCCGAGACCATCCTGATTGGTTACCATGACAAACTCGAAATCGAGCTTACTGCGGATAAATCCAAGGTTACGGAATACTTTCGGATAAAACTCCAGTTTCTCCAACGAATCGAGCTGGTAATCCATCGGAGGTTCAATGACGAGCGTCCCGTCACGATCTATGAACAATATTTTCTTCTTCATCATCTTCGTTCTATTTCTCTACCTTTATTTATATAGTCTCAAAGCTTCCAGCAACCTTTCATTCTCCGGCCGCGTGCCTACCGTGACCCGCAGGCAATTGCGACAAAGGGAAATGTTATGGCGATTGCGTACAATAATGCCTTCACTCACCAGATAATCGTATATCCTTACAGCATCCGTCATCCGGGCAAGAAAGAAATTGGCATCGGAAGGGAAAACCTCAAGGACACAAGGCAATGTAACAAAAGCGGTTTCCAAATACTTTCTCTCTTCTTTCAACGTACTCACCCAACGTTCGATTTCATCATAATTATGCAACATTTCGATGGCTTGCCGCTGAGTGAGTTGATTCACATTATAAGGGTACTTGATTTTATTCAATACCCCGATGACTGCCTTAGAAGCAAAAGCCATGCCCAAGCGTATGGCAGCGCATCCCCATGCCTTGGAGAAAGTCTGCAGAAGTACCAGATTGGGGTACTTGTCCAGTTCCGAAAGGAAAGAAGGAGCTTCGGAAAAGTCATTGTACGCTTCGTCCAGTACGATTAAACCTTGAAATGTACCCAAAAGTTTTTCAATTTCGGGACGCAACAAGTCATTTCCCGTCGGATTGTTGGGAGAACAGAGGAAGACAAGTTTCGTACTGTCATCCGTTGCCTCAAGCAGTCGGTCGGCAGAAAATTGAAAACGTTCGTCGAGTAAAACTTTCCGGTATTCCACATTGTTCACATCGGCACAAACCTGATACATCCCGTATGTAGGATCGATAGCAACCACATTATCTTTACCCGGTTCACAAAATGCACGGAAGAGAAGGTCAATCGCCTCATCACTCCCGTTTCCCAGGAAAACGGATTCCGGATCTACCTTCTTGATTTTGCCCAGTTCCTCCTTCAACTCCCGTTGCATAGGGTCGGGATAACGATTGTAAGGCAAATTGTACGGATTTTCATTGGCATCCAAAAATACGGAAGCAGCAGCACCTTTATATTCATCCCGTGCCGAAGAGTAAGGTTTTAGCATCCAGATGTTAGGACGGGTTAGTTCTTGCAATGTTTTCATCGTCTCCTATTTTAATTTCTTATTATCGATCTTCTCCAAACGAACGGAAACCGCATTTTTATGCGCATCCAGTTGTTCGTTGGCAGCCATAATCTCTATAGACGGCCCAATGGCGGCAATACCTTCCGGAAGTATTTCCTGAAAAGTGATCTTGCGGATAAAACTGTCCAGACTGACACCACTATAGGCTTTTGCGTAACCGTTGGTAGGCAAAGTATGATTGGTTCCCGAAGCATAGTCCCCCGCACTTTCGGGCGAGTATGAACCTAAGAATACGGAACCGGCATTTACCACCCGTTCCGCCACTTCAGTATGACTTTCCGTTTCCACAATCAAATGTTCGGGAGCATATTCATTGGTCAACTCCAAGGCTTCCTTCATATCCCTTACAAGTATCAGTTTACTGTTTGACAAAGATTTGGCAGCTATCTCCCAACGAGGCAACTCGATCAATTGCCGCTCCACCTCTTCAACTACTTCCAACAGCAAATCTTCGGAAGTGGTAACCAACATAGCCTGACTATCGACACCATGTTCCGCCTGCGAAAGTAGATCAGCGGCAACAAACACGGGGTTGGCAGAAGCATCTGCCAAGACCTCGACTTCCGATGGACCGGCAGGCATATCAATGGCTACATCCCGCAGGCTGACCAACTGCTTGGCTGCCGTTACGTACTGATTGCCCGGTCCGAAGATCTTATATACCTTAGGCACACTTTCCGTTCCGTATGCCATTGCAGCAATGGCTTGAACACCACCGACTTTAAATATTCGATCCACACCCGCCAATTGTGCAGCGAAAAGAACGGCCGGATGAACTTTGCCATTCTTACCGGGAGGCGTACAAAGCACCACTTCTTGGCATCCTGCGATCTTAGCCGGAACAGCAAGCATCAACACGGTAGAAAACAGAGGAGCGGTGCCACCGGGTATATAAAGCCCCACTTTTTCAATGGCAACTGCTTTCTGCCAGCAGGTGACTCCCGGCATCGTTTCCACCTTCTGCCCTGTGAAACGCTGTGCAGCGTGAAAGGTCTCAATGTTCTTTTTTGCCAATGTGATGGCAGCTTTCAACTCCTCACCGACATTGGCAATTCCTTCTGTCCACTCCTCTTCCGTAACGACAATGTTAGACAATTCTACTTTATCAAACACTGCTTCGTATTCTTTCACCGCTCTGTCACCTTCATCTTTCACCCGGTCAATGATGCTGCGCACAGTATCGAACAGATTCTCCGTATCGAGAGATGGGCGTTTTAATATCTCTGCCCATTCCGTCCTGGATGGATATTTGATCAACTTCATAATACAGTTTTTTAAATAATCATTTTTTCTATCGGTAACACTAATATGCCTTCTGCCCCCAACGCTTTCAGCTTTCCTATTATTTCCCAAAAACATTTCTCATCGAGTACCGTGTGTACAGAACACCAACCTTCCTGTGCCAAAGGCATAACCGTAGGACTTTTCATTCCCGGCAGTACGGCTACAATCGCGTCTAACGTCTCTTTAGGAGCATTCATCAAGACATATTTTTTATCTTCCGCTGTTTTCACCGCATCCATACGAAACAACAGCTCGTTTAAGATTTCCTTCTTGTCATCACTCAGATCTTTGTTGGCAATCAGCAATGCTTCCGACTTCATGACCACTTCCACTTCCCTCAACCGGTTGCTTACCAACGTAGAGCCTGAACTTACAATATCAAAGATCGCATCCGCAAGCCCAATGCCCGGAGCCACTTCGACCGATCCCGTAATGACATGTATCTCGGCACTCACTCCTTTTTCCTTCATATACTTATTCAATATTACCGGATAGGAAGTAGCGATCTTCTTTCCGGCAAACCATTCCACACCCGGATACTCGATGTCTTTCGGCATGGCCAGTGACAGACGGCATTTACTGAACCCGAGACGTTTGATGATTTCGGCATCTTCCCCTTTTTCCACAAATTCGTTTTCACCGACAATCCCCAGATCAGCGACCCCGGTAGCTACCGATTGAGGAATATCATCATCCCTAAGAAATAATACTTCCACAGGAAAATTAGTGGATTGTACCAATAATGTACGTTTCGTAGCACTTAGTTTTATGTCCGACTCCTCTAAAAGCGCCATCGTTTCTTCAAACAGACGGCCTTTGGCTTGTACTGCAATTCTTAGCATAGTTGTAGTTGTATTTTTAGGATTTACAATAAAAAAGGCTTACCAACCGGTAAGCCTTCATCAATAATATCATTGTTTCTATACAATATCATCTACGCCCACCGAGTTGTTCGTCAGGAATATGATGATGGTGATGTATAGCTGTAAGATTCATATTATCTATATTAATGCGACAAAAGTAAAGTATTCACCTTAAACTTCCAAACATTTATCACTAAATCTTCATTTTTTATTTCAAATTAAAGGAAGTATTTCATCAGGTTCAACATCGCAAGCCAGAAAATGCATCTCTTCTTTCGCTTTCTCTTGCGAAAAAGTGAAATAAGTACAAAGAGCTTCGGTACAAAGTTCTCCATCCTTATTATAAAGTTTCGCGTCTACCAATACGACATTGCGTTTGATTTCACGGATAGAAGCCCGTAATACAAGATGGGTGTCTTTCGTGCTAATCGATTTTCGGTAACGAGTCTCCATTTTAGAAGTTACCCCGGTTGTCTGAAGCTTTCGGAGAATCACCCAGGCACAAATCTCATCCAAAAGAACCGACTGGATGCCTCCGTGCAAAGTATCGATCCATCCCTGATACTCAGGACGGGGTTTCCAAATACTCACCACCTCATCACCATCTTCATAAAATTCCATTTTGACACCAGCCTCATTATTGGGGGCACATCCAAAACAATTATAACCTTCCAATCCCTTCCAAGGGTTAATAATCTTCTTCATGCTGCAAATATTTTATTAATTATAATAGGTGTATTCTCGCTCTTCGTATACTACAGGAGTATCATCGATAAACTTTACCCGCTTTTTCCAATTACCCTGCTCATCGTTGAAGAATTTATAGACGTATTTCACATCGGGCTGATCTTTACCCGGTTCAGTGCCGGAGAGTATCCCTCCGCGCACATTATATTTATAAGTATAATGTCGTACATTCTGAGGCAGTCCAATCCATTCTTCTTCAACTCTGCCTCGTGAGTTCCAAGAACGTTTCACCGGCTCATAATCAACATCGGATGTACCTTCCGGAGCAAACAACACCTGTTTTACCGTTTGTTGTCCATAAGGATCATATTGATAATCAAATTCGCTGATCTTCTCTCCACCTTGTGCAAACCAAATTTCGGATACACAATTGCCTTCAAAATCATATCGGAAGACACCTTTCCGAAGTGTCTCCCCTTTAGGACTAATCAATACCTTGTTTCTCAATTGCCCCGCTTGGTTGTATTTCCACTCCATCACATTCTCAACATCACCACCGGACAATCTATTTATTTCCTTCGAAACATTTCCGTCCACATCATATTCGTACTCCGTTATTCCTTGCAAAACACCTGTTTCGGAGAAATGTTCGAGCCTTGTTTTACGACCGCTACGATCAAAATGGAAGGTAAAGAACTTACCCATTTTCTCACCTTTATCTATGCTGCCCGGTCCTTTGGGAACAGCAACGTAAGAAGTCTGGCGAACGCTCTTTACTTTCCCTATCAAAGCAAGATCCATCCGGTCATTCTCCTCTCCGGCATACTTAATAGTCCGCACTACAATGTATTCTGGATTTACACCATTATACTCCGTACGTCTCACCCAATTACCATATTCATCATAAACATAATCCACCTTCTTGCTGCGCGGTGCATCAAACCGTTTGAATGCTCCTTCGGAATAAAGTCTCAATCCCGTTGTATCCTGCTTTTCAACAGATCGCACAACCGGCTTTTTAGTACTTTTTACCGATAACGTATTTTGTTCATGTACTTCGACCGGTCGGCCGGCTTCATCATAAATAACATCCGTGACTACTTTATACTTCTGATGAGTTCCATCACGAAAAGTAAGACGAATATCTCCCGTAACCTTTTTCATTACTTGACCGGCTTGGTTACGAATGACTGTATCGGCTACTAAAACCTGCCTCTCGGCATCCAATCTTCTCTTTCCATTCAATCTTCCCTGAGAATCATAATAATATTGATAAATATTATCAACCCCACCTGTCGTAACCGAAGCTGTAATCTCTTCCTTTATCCTACCGTCTTCTCCATAAATATACAACAGCTTATTTTTGGCACTCCCATCAGGAGCCAACGAATTCTCTACCAACTTCCGACCCAGCTTATCAAATTTTACAAAATAGATATGATCAACAATCGCGCCCGTTACCCATGCAGTATCTTTTCGGACAGCCTGATATACAGCGGTACGAGCCGCAATTATTTGAGGGGTATCCGACAGTTTCTGTTGAGAAAAAGCCGGCTGCATCATAACTGTTAAAACCAACAGTAATGGAAACCTGCATGACGTAAAAGTTTGATTATTCATACTATTGTAAATAAAATATTAAAAAGCAAAACCACACTCCACTCCCAATATATGCCGTTTATGCTCCGTCTCATACTGATAACAGTAAAACACATCCAACGACCATCTTTCGGACAAACCGATCTCTACACCAGGTCTGTAGCGCATACGTGACACATCAAAGAAAGCGGCATCTCCTATAGCCTGATAAAGTTCGACAGAAAAATAGGGTGACACCCTCCATTTCTCCGGCTCAAAAGCTACTTTTAATCTTGAACGAAGCCGATTTTCAGCTTCTCCTTCCGACAATGTCTGTTGAAATCTCTCACGCAGGGAGAATTTGAACTGTTGCCACTTTAAATGCCCCACAACTCCCAAGTGATAACGATGTCGAAATCTCCACCCTTCATTTACAGTACGATAATGCAACTCATAACCGGCATCGGCATTCAAGAAAGGGAAAAGCTTGTAAGAACCAGACAGAAAAGCGCCAAAACGATCCATCTTTTTCATAGAATCTTTAGTACGCAACTCTAACTTTCCTGCTAAAGATAACTCTTTTGAGAACTTATGTTTGGCCGATATACCTGTCCATGTCCTAAAATCATCAGCTTGCGCATGAAGGAAAGAAACTCCATTACATAAAAGACAAAAGAATAAAATATATATTTTAAAGTTTTTCCTTTTCATCATTGAATGTTTAAGACACAAAGATACAAACCTAAATCGAAAATAATTCTGAAATCCATCAAAAATAGAGTGACAGTAAAAACATATTCGAATAGAATAACAGAAGAAGCTGTTCATAAAACATCTAAAATTAACTTTTGCCGGGCAGTTGATAAAAATCACCCTACATTTTGAAGAATTATGCCCAACGCAAATGTTCAAAAACCCCTATAATTGCATCGGAAAGCTAATGAGAGATGCATATTGAATAGGTGGCAAAAGGACGCGCTTCATAGCTTTCTGCGATTTATGAAAAAAATGTCTAACATTAACACTGGTATTTACATGAAAGTTATTCTTACATTACAACAAACAGCAAACATCTTCACCATTTCTCTATGGCAGATTATTGGGGCTTATCCGGTTGAAATTTTAGCAACAGCATCATTGATCTTCTTGATGATGTACAACCGGATGAAAAACAACGAAGGACTTCTTTCTGAAGAAAAGTTAGGGCTTATTTTAAGCATAATGCACAAAACTCAAACACCCTTGTCGTTAATTCAACATCTGTTGGAAAGTACTCTTTCCGAAGAGCTTCCCAAAGCCACATTACAAAAACTTGAACGTGCGCTCAAGCACGCCAATCATGTCTCGGCATGTTACCAAAACGTCCTAATAATCGATAAACTCAAAAAGAAACTGTCCTCTTACAGTTTGAGTACAATCGAATTCGAACTATATACTTATATTATCTCTGTTTCCAATCAATGCCGGATATACGCCAACAGCCGGCAAATACAACTGAATGTCAGTAAAAATTTCACTTACATCAGCTGCCAGATAAATGAAATAGTCATGACTGCGGCTTTGCAATGTTTGCTGAATAAGATTATAGACGCCACACCTTACAAAGGTAGTGTAAACATCGTCATTTCTCATGTAACCGATAGTTGGTGCCTGCAAATTAGCAATTGCTCCAATTATGATAAAAACAGCAAAGAAATGATTTCAGCTATTTCTGCCTTAAAACTAATGCCTGCATTTGGAAGTTTACGAACTATAAAGAAGATTATCCATCTGCATGGAGGAAAAATGACTGGGAGCTGTCATGGTGAAACCGCTATGTTCAAGATTATCATTCCGGCAAAATGCTATAGTAACATGGCCAATCAACCGCATCTGACAAATTCTGCATTTAAAAGCACCGGACTCACCCCTTTGAATAATGAAAACATTAACAACCGCAACAAATTGTCTTCGATGGCAGATAATGTTCCGAACATCTTGCTGGCAATGGCCGATACAGAATTAAGCAATTATTTAGGAGAGACCTTATCGACAGCTTTCCGCATTACGATACTTGAAGAGCCGGAAGATATTTTCCAGTTTTCCATTCAGCACCATCCGGATGCGATCATTATTGATGAAATCATCAAAGGCGTTAATGGAGAGAGTCTCTGTTCAAAAATAAAATCGGAAACCAACACTTCCTCCATACCCATTATTCTTTTGATAAGTTCGGATGATAACGAAAGCTATTTGTCAAGACTTCGTTGTGGGGCAGATAAACTGGAAATGAGAGTAACGAATATCTGTAAACTGAAGGCCGAAATCCAAGTACTCATTGACAATCATTTAGCATACCTGAATCAATCTAAAAAAGTTTTGCCGATAGAACCGGAAACTGAGCAACCACAATCCTCCTCGATCGAAGAGGAAAATGCCAAATTCATAAACAAAGTATATGAAGTTCTGGAAGAAAAATTAAACGTAGAAAAGTATACAATAAAGAAATTAAGTAAGGATATAGGCATGAGCCGTACTGCATTTTATAACAAAATGATAAAAATTACCGGAAAGCCTCCTACCAATTGTATACTGGAGTATAGAATGAACAGGGCTAAACAGCTTTTGCTTACACAACAATATTACGTTACGGAAGTAGCCGAAATGGTGGGCTATTGCAATGCAAAATACTTTGGCAAGATATTCAAAAAGCATTTCCACGTTCCACCATCCGATTACCTCAGAAGTCCTAAAGTTTGAAACATTATCATCCCTTTGCGTTTTTAATTTAAAATTCGTGGCTTCACGATGCAATATTTTTCATTTTAACTCATTTATAAAGTAAAACCATCTAAATTATATACTTATGAAATACTTTAGCAAAAAAGGTATGTTCTATTCTCTATTAGGGCTATTAGGTTTCAGTGGTTGCGAAAATGAGACACCCGATATGTACGGACCTATGCTCATGTACGGACCAATGCCAACGAGTCTATCTTTCTCTACCCATGTGACTGATCATTCCGACCAACCCATCAAGGGTATACGTACCATCATGGAAGTAAGTGGTGAAAATGAAACGACATTAGTGAGAGACACCGTTTTTACTGACCAAAATGGCATGGCTTATAATAAAATATCTGATACTTCGTCCTGCTATCCGGATGAACAGACCAAATTCACTTTTACATACGATGATGTCGATGGAACAGAAAATGGTTTATACGAAAGTAAAACAGAAGAAATAGCTTTCAAAGATTTACCCACTGGTGATATTATAACTGTGAAGTTGAAAGAAATAGAAAAAGAAAATGAAAAGTGATTCATTATCTTTGAGGCAACGTCTTGGATTGGAAATCTTCCGAAAACTGGAAAACGAAAAAATAAAGGAACACCCTTTGAATCAACTATTTTGGGAATGCACATTACGTTGTAATCTTCATTGCCGCCACTGTGGTAGTGATTGCAAGAAAATAGCAGGACAGCCGGACATGCCTTTACAAGATTTTTTGAGAGTGCTTGACAATGTAGCACTTTATAAGAATCCCAATCAAGTTTTTATCAGTATTACCGGTGGAGAACCTCTGATGCGGAAAGATTTGGAAGAATGTGGCAGGGAAATCACAAAGAGAGGTTTTCCTTGGGGAATGGTGACTAACGGATTTTTCCTCACCCAACAAAGGCTGGATGCCTTAATGAAAAGCGGACTACGTAGCATTGCCATCAGCCTCGATGGGTTTGCTACGGATCATAACTGGATGAGAGGCAACTCTGAAAGTTACGATCATGCCATAGAAGCTATAAAAACGATGATTGCCGAACCAAATTTGATTTTCGACATCGTGACATGTATCAACAAACATAGCTTTCTACGCCTAAAGGAAATGAAAGAGTTTCTAATCGGTTTGGGAGTGAAACATTGGCGTATCTTTACTATATTTCCGGTAGGACGCGCGGCAGAAGACAGTGATTTGCAACTATCAAACCAAGAAATGCGTGAAGTGATGGAATTTATTCGCCAAACCCGTTCGGAAGGTCGCATCCACCTGAACTATGGTTGTGAAGGATTTTTAGGGAATTATGAAGGAAAAGTAAGAGACAATCTTTTTTCCTGCCATGCCGGAATTACCGTCGGATCAGTATTAATCGACGGTTCTATCTCCGCCTGCCCAAGTATCCGTGCCGATTATCATCAAGGGAATATTTACAAGGACAACTTTATGGACGTCTGGAATGAAAAATTTCTACCTTATCGAGACCGTACCTGGATGAAAAAAGATGAATGTGGCGATTGTAAGTATTTTAGCTACTGTAAAGGAAGTGGGATGCATCTGAGGGATGGAGAAGGGAAATTATTGTTTTGCCATTTGAAACGTTTGAAGGGAGAATAATGAAGAACAATATCTGTTCCAATTTGTTACATATATCAAGTATATTTAAAGAGAGAGGAATAGAAGAATGAAAAAGGTAGTAGATAAAGCTTCATCCAGAGGCTTCTTCAACCACGGATGGCTGAAAACCCATCATACATTTAGCTTTGCTAATTATTATAATCCCGACAGAATGCATTTCGGTGCTTTGAGGGTATTAAACGATGATAGTGTCGACCCATCCATGGGATTTGATACACATCCACATAAAAACATGGAAGTAATTTCAATTCCATTGAAAGGATATCTGAAACATGGGGATAGTGTACAGAATACAAAGACAATCACACCGGGAGAAATACAGGTTATGAGTACCGGAAGCGGCATATTGCATAGTGAATATAACGGAAGTAATAAAGAACAACTGGAATTTCTACAGATATGGGTATTTCCAAGAGCAGAAAACACCAAACCGGAATATAATAATTATGATATCCGCCCCATCTTAAAGAAGAATGAGTTGGCTGTCATTATTTCTCCAACTGGGGAAAGTGAAGCTTCTATAAAACAAGATGCTTGGTTTTCAATGGGTACCTTCGATGCCGGAGAAGTAATGAACTATAAACTACATATGGAAGGCAATGGCGCATACGTATTTGTGATAGAAGGAGAAATCGAAGCCGCAGGTGATCATCTACTAAAACGAGATGGTATTGGTATTTGGGAAACGAAAGAGTTTCAAATCAAAATAATTAAAGAAGCTACAATCCTCGTGATAGAAGTTCCTATGAGATAGAAAAACTTTGATATAGTATATAACGCACCGGTTTAGCTGGTTAATTAAAAGCCAACTTCAAAATTGAAGTTGGCTTTTTGATATGTTTACCCTCTTACACTATTTCTGATAAATCAAAATAGTATATGAATTAGCCGGGAATTCATATTTCAAATCGTTCGTATGATAAAGCATTTTCTCCTGGGGAACGATGCGCTCAGGTTGCTCAGGCGTATTCTTCTCTTTTTTATCACCTGCCAAAAATATAACCTTTATTTTAGAAGGATTCTCAAAACCTTTTAAATTAATAGCAGTCTTAATCGTACGGTCGTGGACATTGGAGACATGAACTACCACTTCATTCTTCCGCTCGTCAGTGGCAGCCGTCACGTCCAAATCACCCTCCGTAGCTGTAAATACCCGGAAAGGTTTATGATGTCCGGCAGCCATTTGCTTGGCATAAAAAGGAGGCATTCCCCAAACCAAAGACGGAGTGAAAAATATCTGCCCCTGATTCCAGCCATTATCATTCTGCATGTAAGGCTCAAGAGCATTGGCAGCACATGTGGTCAGCATGAAATCCCCCATTCTGCGGGCTGCGTTCTGAATGGTCACATGCCCTAATGCACGACGCATGTCATGTGTAAGTCCGTTTTCTTCAAAAAGTGCGCATTTCATTTTTGTGGCAGGATTCCATTTGAGGAAATAATCTTTCATCTCTCTTAATTCACCTTCTACATGCGAACCCAAGTGATTATCATCTGCCCAAGGATGATAATCCCAATAGGAAGCCTTCCCATCCAAAGCATCGAATACCATTTTCATATTCTCAGGTGAATCGGGACGCCACCAAGCAGCCGAAATGAATTCAACATTCGGATCTTTCGACTTAATCGCATCATAAATTCGATTGAAATCTTGAATGTATTTCTCGTAATCTTTACGGATATCTCCCCAAATCACTTCTTCATTACCAATCTCTATATATTTCACATTGTAAGGTTCAGGATGTCCTGCTTCCGCACGTTTCTTACCCCATTCGGAAGTGACGGGACCATTCAGATATTCGATCATATCCGCCATATCCTGTGCAGTCTCTCCTACATTAACCGCAAAAGAAGGGACGAAACCAGCGGCTTCACAGAATTGAAGGAACTCCTCAATACCAAAACCATTCGTCGAATAAGGGTACCAGTTCCCTTTATATTGTGGACGTTTTGCTCTGTCACCGATCATATTCTTAAATTTATAATCGGGCACATTGACCATCGACCCTCCATATCGCAAGAATGTCAATCCTTGATCGACCATTGCCTGCCCAATATCATTTCTAAATGGTAATCCGTGGAAAAGATCAGATCCTGTTCCCATCAGTGTCACCTGATCGACCCACAACTTGCCATTACCTTCCATATAAAGGGCAAAGCGGGCATTGGTATCTGTGGCATCTGCTATCAAATCGAATGAGAATCTTCGCCACTTATTGGTTATACCGGTCAAATCGCATACTGCATATTCTTTAGAACCATCCGCACTTTGTAATGCCACTTTTACCATTCCATTATAAGCTCCCTTCAAATAGAGATCACCTGTGTACTTCTGACCTTGCTTGATGCCGATCCCCCACTTATTCAAACCTCTGTTAGCAATACCAACTTGCCCGGTACCGGACTTCTTTTGAATAATTTGAGAACACTTGCTATTATAAGCCTGTTTGGTATCTTGCGCAAAAGATGCTTTCGCAGAGCCGGTTTCAATGGCATCCCACATAGAACTTACCATAGGAGAAGGTACCGCCTCAAACGGAATAGCAGTCTTCTGTCCATTGATCTCATAAAAGAAATTACGGTAGGAAGTATCCGAATCCCAGATTCGTATGCCAGGATTACCTGATAATATCGGATTTACAACATCATCGTAATCAATCACAGTCTTACCATTAATCATCACTTCTATACGCGATCCTGTCGTACGGACTGCCAGTTTATTCCACTTTAACGGATCAAAATCAGCTTTTGCTTCCTTCAGCATTTCAAAATTATGTCGAAGTTTACCCAATAGACAGCTCTTGCCATTATTGCCAATGCTGATTTCATATCCATTAAAGCTATGACCTCCCGTTGCAGG
>ERZ773242.1048-NODE-1048-length-28778-cov-35.012081_pt1 | contig 28778 bp, 35 predicted proteins | sample MGYA00511077_ERZ773242 | MGnify/ENA primary metagenome ERZ773242 (study PRJEB29015, sample SAMEA2737754) | human gut metagenome | biome: human gut; feature: human-associated habitat; material: faeces | place: China | collected 2012 ... | reverse complement strand
GCCCATGGCGTTCAGCTCCATGGCAATCTTGCGGTAGCCTTTGCCGGACAGAAAAGCATTAAAGATGTACCGCACGGTGGGTGCGTCCTCGTTGGGTGTGAATACCTTGTTTTGGAGGTCATAGCCAAAGGCACCGGCGCTCATGGCTTCGCCACGGCTTGCCTTTTCCGTCATGCCCCGAGTCACTTCCTGGGATAGGCGTGTGCTGTAATACTCGTCCATGAATTCTATAATGCGTTCAATCAGCGGGGCAAAGGGCGAGTCGTCTATGGTCTCGGATATGGAGATCACCGACACGCCGATGCGCCGCAGCATGGACTTATATACGATGCTTTCTTCTTGGTTCCGAGCAAACCGGCTGAATTTCCATACAAGAATTGCCTGAAATGGGTGCTCCTTGCTTTTTGCAAAGGCGATCATATCATTGAACGCCTTGCGCTTCTTTACGCTGCGCCCGGAGATACCATCGTCATAGAACACATATTCATCCGGCACGCAGTAGCCGTTTCTGCCGGCGTACTCACGAATGAGCTTAAGCTGGCTGTCCGGGCTGTACTCGTCTTGCCGGTCGTCACTTACGCGGATATATGCCGCTGCATATTTCATTGTACCACTCCCATAGATTGTAGCTCAAGAATGCCCTGCTTGCCATTCTTGAGCGTAATGAACGCAGTGTAGATGTACTCTACAGATTCGTTACGAGAACTACTCATAGGCGCAACACCTCCTCAAGCAAGATTTTTTTCGGGCAAATTCCGGATTCGCTTGCAAAAGGAAGCCTCGATCGTTATACTTATAATGTACGGGGAAAGTATAGGCGGTTTGACCGAGCTTACTTTTCAAGCAAAGGCCTATCTGAGTTGCCGCTCAGATAGGCCTTTGCTTTATGTCATTTGCGCCCGGTCCTTTATGCCGTAAAGCACCACCTTAGCTGCGCCGTACTGCCGGCCGATTTTTGTAGGTCCGATTTCTTATCCGATGCATTCAGGGCATGGACGGAGGCCGTCACTTTCTGCCGCTTCGGTGTTGTATATCCAAAAGGTTTTGTTTTCGTCAAACCGTGGACATGAATATTTGTGGTAATATTTTCCGCCATTTGTACACACGGCGTAGCGCTGGTAAAATGACAGCTCAAGTACATATTCATTATTGTTGATAAATGCTTGCTCATTCTCTTCGGCAACTGTGTTATAGTGAGCCAGCAACTCATCGTATTGTTCGTTGACACTTTTCAATGATCGCTGAATATCAACTTTTTCTGATTTTAGCTGGTTGCATTCTGCGTTTTTACTGATGGCCACGCCAGCAGAAATGACGGCAAGTACAATCGCTATAGCCATGCAAATAAATGCAATCTTTGTTTTGCGGTCTGTAGTATGCGTGGTGGCATATTTCGGCTTGACGATATTCACTTCCACATCGTCTACATTGTATGGATCGGCAGCGACTGAACTTTCGGGTGCTGGATTGTAAGTTTCCGCTTTAGTCTCAGGATCACGCCATGGTTCGCCGTTTATGAGCGTTTGGGGCTCTGCTGTTGGCGTGCTATTTTGGTTCGCTTTTTCTCGTTTGCTTTTTTTGAGAAGTACAGAATATCCAAATCCGTGCCAAATGAATATGGCTGCCACATTTAGTCCGTTTGAGACGGTAGCACCCAGACTGCTTGTTATAAATTTAATGGCCACAACTATGGCTGCCGAGATGATCGCCCATACAATGGTCATAATCTTTGCAGTTTTGAGAGAAAATGACCGGCGGTGGATCAAGCGAACGACTACATACGGAACAAAGTACAGCAGTATAATTCCGCATAGATCCAGCAATAATGATTCAATTTCCATATTCTATTCTTCCTTCTCTTCTTCTTTTTCAAACTTTTCTTTTCGTTCTTTGATTTTCTCCGCTTTTATGCCAGAGAAAAAGGCTTTCCTTTTTTGGTAATATTCTTTGTCCAGTTTGATTCGCACATCGTATAATTTTGCTGGAACGAAGCAAAGAACAATCGATGATATAAGGAGAAATATTGAGCCGTTCTTTTCTTTTGCTATTGAGGCGACGGTCATTGAAGTTGCGATCGCCATGATTTCTAGTAAGGAAAACTTAATTTCATTTGACCCAATGTTAGAAAATTTGCCAACAAAATCTGGACCTTTTAGGCTGTATGTATCCGTTTCCAGTGGATACACTTTTTCGTTTTCGTTCACAGTAAACGGAATTTCTACATACGGAAATGCGACCATAAAACTGCGTATTTCATTTGTTTGTGTATTTCTGATTGCGAATCCGCCAAAATCATCACCAGTGTAAAAATGATACAGGCGGTGTGGTTTGCAGATCCAGGGCACACTTAGGTGTGGAGAAAACTCTTTGTATCTTTCTTTTGATAATTCCTTAAAAGGTGTACTGCTATCTCCACGCTCATAGTAGTCGTCTGGCATTAGCTCGTTAACCAGCAGATATCGAATACTGTACATTCTTTTTTTCTTTGGTTTCCTTTATGCTTACTGCTCGATCTCGCGGACCAGCAGGCGGGGGATGCCAAGAACATGGCATTGCTCCAGGTCCTCGTTTCGGATTGTCTTAGGGGTGTACTCCGGGTTGATAGGAATAAGCTTCACCCAGTCTTCACCGTCCACATATTCTATCTTCTTCAATGTAGCCATATCGCCGTCATAGATGATGGCGCCGATCTCACCGGAGCGGTTCATGGTGCTCTGCTTCAGGATCAGCACCTTGTCGCCGTCCATATACTGCGGGTACATACTGTCACCTTTAACAGAGAGCACAAAGAAGTCGTCCCGGCTGCGGCCATGCAGGTAAGACTTGGGTATCTCCACCGTCTCGCCGCTCCAGTCCTCGTATGCAGGGTAGTCATACCCGGCGGCAATCTCACCAATTACCGGGAAGATCACAGTATCTTCTGTCACTTCCGGAGCGCGGAGAGACTTTTGTTCTATGAGATCGGATTTAAGACACCCAAAATAATTAGCTAATGCCTCTATTTTATCCATGCGGGGCATTTTTTCGCCGTTTCGCCAACTGGATACAGTAGATTTACTTACTCCAAGAAGGTTGACTATATCGGAAGGCGTTCTGTCACATTCTTCCATTATAGAGTTCAGATTCTTGGCGAATATTCTTTTGTCGTATTCCATATTGTTCACCTCACTGCATCTTACGAAACCACTATACACTTAAAGACGAAAAAAGTCAACATTTTTTGTAAAAAAGTTCGCTTTAAGTGTTGACTTGCGGCCAAATGTATGGTACACTTTAAGTGAACTTGAGAAAGGAGGTGCTGAACACGATGTTTAAGATAACGCTCAAAGCTGCGCGCATCAATGCGAATATGCGCCAAACGGATGCAGCTATGGAGGTCGGAGTAAGTAGAGATACTATACGAAATTGGGAAACAGGCCGTTCTTCCCCTAAAGTAGATCAGCTTTGTAAGCTGGCAGACCTCTATGGGGTCCCTATGGACTATATTTTTTTACCTACAAGGTTCGCTAAAAGCGAACGATTGTGACGAGACAGCCAGCCTTTAGATAAGCAGCAGGCAGCGGGGATGTATTTTTTCATTTCTCTTTCTTTCTTTTTTTCTTTTCTTTTTTGATTTCCCGCACGCCCGCCCCACCCAACATCACATTTATCGCAGCGGGCGGTCTGCTGCTGATTTAAGGGCTGGCAAATAAAAAGGACCGACTGCGGGCACAGTCGGTCAAAGGAGTTGATAAGCTTAATATAATGAGTAAACACAATTATCAACACCTATAGTATAGGCGTTGAGAGAGAAAAAGTCAAGGCATACGGACAATCCGGCCCTGCGTAACTTTAATTGAGGTGAACGAAATGAAGAAAGAACTGACCACCGTGATCATGGTTATGGTGGACGGCAAGGTCAAGCCATTGGAGGACTTGACGGAAGAAGAACACAGTCGCATGCTGGCAGCGATGGCGCACCGGCTCACAGAGAGCATGAGCGACTATTACGCCCAACACCCGGACGAAGTAAAGGAGTTGGCGAAGATATGACAAGACGAGAAAAAGCAGGCGCTGTCCTGGTAGTCACCGGCTTTTTGCTGGTGCTGCTTGGCTGCTGCCTGGTGGCGGACAACCCCTATTGGTGGGTGTCCGTGGCTGTAAGCGGTGCCGGATGTGGTCTGATCGCCCTGGCAGTGTTCGTACTGCCCAAGGACGAGGACGAGCTCCGACAGGACAAGCAGCTGGTGGTTGAAGATGATAAGGATAGAGTGGTGCTGCTGGCGCCGCTGACAGATTTTGATGTGGCGTATTTGCACGCAATTCAACTTGGAAAGGATGATGAAAATGAGTAATGAATATATGGACTTGGTGATCATGACCAATGGCAAGGTGTGCCGTGCTCCTGGGTTCAGCGAAATACGGTCCGGTTACAGAGTGGCCGTGCAGGGCTGTACATACGATGTGCTGGAGGCTGTGTCTGTACCTGTGAGCGAGGCTCTGCTGACGCTGCCTAAGGCGTATGGGTTTGTTCGCCCGCTGGTGTATGACGAAGACAAGCAGGAGGAGAATGCCGATGTATGACAAAGAGGCGGGCGTGATCGCCTGTGACATCTGCGATATAACCATTGAGGGTTATGGGTTCTCCATCGGTGCGGGCAACGATGAGCCCAGCGGCAGCTACTGCTGGGAATGTGCTTGCGAGAAGTTGGAGCAGCTGCTGGACGAGAACAACAAGGAAGCGACCATTGTACGGCGCAGCGAAAACTGGCTTCGCAGCTGCTACGACCTGGGGGTGATCTGATGACCAGCGCAGAAATGGACAAGTTTGTGCAGGACTACGGCTTTTGCCCCCAAGACTGCGACCCGGATGCGCGGGCAGAGGCCCGCATTGTACTGAATATAGATAAAGGAGAACGATATGGCGACGCTTTATGAATTGACCGGTCAGGCAGCCCAACTGATGGAGCTGCTGGAAGCCGGAGAGATTGATGAACAGACGGTCCAGGACACACTGGACAGCATGATGGTGCCGGAGAAGCTGGAGGACTACGGTATGGTGATCCGGCAGCTGACGGCGGATGTGGAGGACTACAAGCGCGAAAAAGACTTCTTCGCCGAAAAGCAGAAGCTGGCGGACAACGCCATTAAGCGGATGAAGAAGACCCTGGCGGCGTACCTGGCTGCCACCCAGCAGGATAAGGTGCAGGCCGGACGATTCGTATTGACCAGTACCTCGAGCAAGTCGGTGGATGTGTTCAATCTGGCAGCGGTGCCGGCAGAATACATGCAGCCCCAGCCGCCCAAGGTGGACAAGCAGTCTATCCGCAATGCCCTGTTGGCAGGGGAGACGGTAGCCGGTGCGGCACTGATTGAGACCCCCGGCTGCGTGATTCGGTAAGGAGAATAAAAATGAAATTTAGGGATTTAGCTGCCGCTGACATTGATGTTCGCGTGCAAAGCGTAAAGCAGAACGGGCTTGTGCTGCTTTTGTATAAAAATGCCCGTGTTGACATGAATATCCTTGACGAAACTGTTGGCGCTGAAAACTGGCAGCGAGAACATTACGAATGCAAGGGTAACCTGTATTGCCGGGTCGGAATAAATGTAAATGCCGGGCTTACAACTCATGTGGACGAGGAAGACCATGTGTATGTTACGCCGCTGTGGGTGTGGAAAAGCGACTGCGGCGCAGAAAGCAACACTGAAGCAGAGAAGGGCGAAGCATCGGACAGCTTCAAGCGTGCCTGCTTCAACTGGGGCATTGGTCGTGAACTGTACACATGCCCGTTTATTTGGATCAGTGCAGACAAATGCAACATAAAAGCATACGAGCGCAACGGCAAAAAAACATACGCTTGTTATGACAAATTCGAGGTTGAGAATATCAAAATCCAAAACAAACAAATCACAGGACTTACGATTGTCAATGCGACAACAGGAAAGCGGTGCTTTGTATGTCAGAAGCAAGAAGGACAGGCCAGCGCACAGCGCAGCCAGGCGGCGGAGAAGATCAGCCCGGACCAGGTGGCCGTGCTGAAAGATAACGCACAAAACGAGCGAGTAAAGAACGCCTTGGCCTATTACAAGGTCAGCCGCATTGAGGACCTGACCCGGCACCAGGCTGATCAGATCTTCATGAAGCTGGGCCTATAAGATGAAAATCGAATTCAAAAAGGAAGACTTGGTGCCCACTATGGCCAAGGTTGGCGCATTCATTGAGTCCCTGGTGGATAAGGAAGAGTATGTGCTGGAGATTAAACCAAGGGTTAAGCACCGCAGCTTAGACGCCAATAGGTACATGTGGGCATTGATCGGCAAGCTGCAAGCGGAGTTGGCCAAGAATGACTCGCAGATCACCAAGGACGAGATTTACCAGGGCTATGTGCGGCAGTATGGCCGTTCGGTGGAGTATCAGCTGCCGGACACAGCCGTTGAGGCCATGACGAAATCATGGGGGAGGAACGGCCTGGGCTGGACAGCGGAGAAAGTGGATGATGGAATCTACCCGCGCACCTCGCTGGTGCGGTTCTATTACGGCACCAGTTGCTACGGAACGAAGCGTATGGCCAGGCTGATAGACGCTGTGGTGCAGGACTGCAAAGCACTGGGCATTGAGACTATGCCGCCGGCGGAGCTGGCGCAGCTGATGTCTGCTTGGGAGGGGAAACAGTGAAGAAGAGCATTATTCAGCCGGAAGAGCAGCGGCAGTGCTACCTGTGCGGCTCTATGCGGGCCCTGGAGCGACATCATGTATTCGGGGCATATAACAGACGAAAAAGCGAGAAATACGGCTTGACGGTGCTCCTGTGCCATAATTGCCACAACGAGCCGCCAAGAGGTGCACACCACTGCAAGCAGACGATGGACTATTTACACCGGGTTGGGCAGCAGGCTTTTGAAGCTACCTACCCGGACAAGGACTTTTTATCTATTTTTGGGAGGAATTATCTATGATTAACAGTGTTGTAATTATGGGTCGACTGACCTACGAACCGGAACTGAGAGCCACGCCCAGCGGCGTCTCCGTTGTGCGCTTTCAGGTGGCTGTGGACCGCAGCTATCAGAAGGCAGGCGAGGAACGCAAGACGGACTTTATCGACTGCACCGCCTGGCGGCAGACGGCAGAATTTGTGTGCAAATACTTCCACAAAGGCTCCATGATCGCCGTGGAGGGTTCTTTGCAGACAGACAACTATACGGACCAGAACGGCGAGAAACGCAAGAGCGTGCAGCTGGTGGCCAGCCAGGTGTCCTTCTGTGGCTCAAAGGCAGAGAGTGGCGCACAGACTGCAGCACCCGCACCGGACGCAGAGTTTGAGCCGATTGATGATGATGACGACCTGCCGTTTTAAGGAGTAGATATGAGCAATCAGGGTTGGGTGAAAGCCTACCGGCAACTGCTGGATTGGGAGTGGTACACCGATGTACCCACATTCAAGCTGTTCTTGCATTTATTGCTTATCGTCAACAGGGAGCCGCAGCAATGGCGAGGCCAAACGCTGAGCAGCGGCTCCGTGGTAACCTCCATCAGTGCTTTAGCAAGCGGTAGCGGGCTGTCAGATATGCAAGTGAGAACGGCGCTGAAACACTTGCAAAAAACTGGCGAGATTTCCAAGAATGTAACAAACAAAAATACCGTTATTATCCTGCGTAACTACGCCAAATATCAAGGGTCAGCAGACGATAGGCAACAAGCAGATAACAATCAAATAACAAACAAACAACAAACAGATAACAATCAAATAACAAGCGCTTTCTATAAACAAGAATGCAAGAATGAAAGAATAGAGAAGGGGAGAGAGCGCGCGAGTGCGTGCACGCCCGCAAAATTATATGGCGAGTTTAAGAATGTGCGATTAACCGACGAGGAATATGCGAAGCTGAAAAAACAATTCCCACTTGATTGGCAGCGGCTAATCAAGAACTTGTCCTTCCACATTCACAACACCCACAAGACCTATTACGACCACTTCTCTGTTTTGCAGAAGTGGGGCGCAGAGGATAGGAAGAACAGCGGAGCACTGCAAAGCCCGCCGTCTTACGACCTGGAGCAGATCAAGCGGGACACCATGAACAACACAGACATCAAGTTTTAGGAGGAGCCTATGGAACTGAACAAACTGACACCACGGCAGGCGTTGATCTATGACGCACTGATCCCGCCCGGCATGCCGGTGAGGGGCAAAGAGCTGGCGCGGCGGACGCGCATTAGCGAGCGGGACCTGAGATCAGAGCGCAAGGCTATGCAGGAACAGGGCGTGCCCATCGTCACCGGTGACTTTGGGTACATGCTGGTGGATGAGAACAATCCGGAGCCGCTGCTGCGGTATGCCAAGCGGCTGAACGCTCACGGCGATGAAGAGCTGGCCACGGCAGCAATGGCCCAGCAGATTTACGAAAGGCTGGTGACAGCAAGATGATGGTACGATTGACGATACCGGGAGAGCCCCAGGGCAAGGGTCGGCACCGGGCTGTGCGCCGGGGTGACCATATTGCTACATATACGCCCAGGAAGACCAAGGACTACGAGGACGAGGTGCGGTTCTGCTACCGGCAGGAATATGGAGATCTGATGGTCTTCGCTGTGGACGAGCCGGTCAGTGCAACAATCATTGCAGCGTTTGGCATTCCCAAGAGTTCCAGCAAAAAGCGCAAGGTGGAGATGATGGCCGGCAGTGTGCTGCCCACCAAAAAGCCGGACACGGACAACATCGCCAAGATCGTGCTGGATGCATTGAACGGCCTGGCTTACCCGGATGACAAGCAGGTGGTGGAGCTGCAAGTGCTCAAGACCTATGACTTGGAAGGCTATGTGGAGGTCGAGCTGCGGAACTGGAGGGCACGGACAGATGGCTGAACAATGTGCATTCTATGTGTGCTGTGATCGCTGCCAGTATGGCCGCAACTTGGGCAGCAATGAATATGGCTGCCGCAAACACCTGGCACCGGACGGTAAGACGATACACAGGGGGCAGTACAGCTGCGAGAATGGAAGGGAAAAGGAATGGCAAAAAACAAAATAACGCACGAATGGAATGAAGATGGCACGGCAATCATCTTCACCGGAAGCCAGAGGCAGCCAACGCTGGTTGACATCAAAAATTACGCTGCTGATCTTGCGAGAACAACTGGGCAGTTTATCTCCGAGGGCGTATATGCAACGGCGTGTGTTGTTGGAGGCGATTGGACACCTCCGGAAGATCATCGCAGCGTAATGTTAGTGCAGTTTGACGAGAACTGCCCTGTTTGCGGTAAGCCGTTTGTGCTGGACACGGACTTTTGCCCGGTTTGTCACAAGAAGTGGTATGAAGATTGAAAGGAGAAAAATAATGACTCGCGAAGAAAGAAAACCGACCGGTCTGCTGCACTCAGCAGATGAACTAAAACAGCTCATTGTAGAAAACCCGGATTTGCCGATTTTGGTATTTGCAGGAGACAATGCGAACAACGGTGACTATTCTTATATGAGTTGCAGCTATGTAAGTGCGAAAAAAGGAGAATTTCTTGACTGCGGACAGCAAATTGACGAGTGTAAGTGCTACACAGACAGGGATGACTTTGAAGACGATGTGGAAAATGTTCTGGCTGGAGAAGAACAGTACCGGGATCTGTCAGACGATGAATTCAATACCCTCGTGGAACAAACAGTCAATGAGTACGATGATTTCTGGAAGCCCTGCATTTTATTGCATGTAGACGGACAAGGGGGACGGACAATGTGTACAGGAATGACAAGTTTTAACCGGCCGGACGGCTGGATCAGCATAAATGAGAGTTTACCGGACTCATATAGAGATGTAATTGTGTGTCTTGAAACAAGAGAAGTGTATTGCGGTTGGTATGCCCCAGCTTCACGAATTTGGCACGATATGCGTGGAGCAGAAATTGAGTCTGTCACTCATTGGCGAGAGCTTCCAGACCAGCCAAGAATGGAGGAGAGAATAGATTGACTTGCAAAGATTGTATCAAATTGTTAGAAAATTTAAAGAGTGATTTAGGTAAAAGTCAATTTAGCGAATTACGGCATGATGTGCAAGCAATAGGAAAAATTATTGAACTGTTGCAAAGTGACAGGCTTGTTGAGTTGCCTTGTAAGGTTGGGGATGATTTCTTTATTATCGACCAGAGGCTTGAGAAAGGAAAATATACCGAATATTTCATAGACGAAAGACAAGTTTTTTTGCTTTGAACATGACGGCAAAAATCTAACAGTTTATGATTTTGACGGAATTGATTTTGACATTGATAATATTTATTTTGACAAATCAAAAGCAGAATCGAAGTTAATGGAGCTTAACAATGGAACAACCTAAAAATCAGTATTGCAGATATTGTGCAAATGCTCTTGATTATAACGGCGAGTGTACCGATTTCATTTGTACAGCAAATGCTCTCTGCGGAGATAATGGTGCAGGTAGGTTTTACAAAGCTGTTAAAGCAAAAAGACCTAACAAATGTAAACATTTTGAATTTTTGAACGCAGATATATTTAGGCAAGATGAGAACGGAAATTTTGCAGAGTATAAGCCAAGAACAGTAGTTAAAAGTGATTATGAACAAATAAAAATGGGAGATTAACTATATGAAGAAAGTAATGTTGAGCCAGCCGATGGCTGGAAAGAGTGAGGCGGAGATTATCGCTACAAGAGATAAAGCAATCCAGGCATTGAAGGAAAGAGGATATGAGGTCGTGAACACGCTGTTTACTGATGAGTGGTACAGCGATAAGGCAATGAAAGAAAGAGGCGTGGTCAATATCCCGCTGTGCTTCCTTGCCAAGTCGCTGGAGAATATGAGCAAGTGCCACGCTGCTTACTTCTGCCGTGGCTGGGAACAGGCAAGGGGTTGTCAGATTGAACACGCCGCAGCGGTGGCCTATGGATTGGAAATTATCTATGAGGAGGACGACGAAGAGGGGGACGACGAATGAACATTCAATTGGACAAGCAGGCGTTAATGCCTGTAAGAGCACACAACACGGACGCAGGACTTGACCTGCTGTCACCGGTGGACACGGTTGTTCCTGCACATGGAGCGGTGACCATTGACACCAGAGTACATATTGAGCTGCCGGCACACACCGCAGGCTTTCTCAAGTCCAAAAGCGGGTTGAATGTGAAGTATGGAATTACCAGCGAGGGCGTGATTGATGTGGGCTACACCGGAAGTATTGCCGTCAAGCTGTACAACCACAGCGGTATGGACTACGCCGTGCACCGTGGGGACAAAATCAGCCAGCTGTTGGTGGTCAAGATCGACACGCCGGAGTTGGTGCTGGTGGACAAACTGGCGGACACCGAACGCGGCAACGGCGGGTTCGGGAGTACAGGTCGCTAAGGAGGCACCCAATGTCAAAGTCAAAGCAGAAGAGCTACGGAGATGCCAAGGTTATCTGTCCTTACTATGACAGCCAGGAGACGGTACAGATCAACTGTGCACCGGCAGTGTATGATAGTTCCGGGCTGCGTGTGGTGTTCCGGTCTAAGGTCAAAAAAGATGAACACATGCGGTCATTCTGCACCTCTTACTGCTGGAAAGGATGTCCGCTGGCACAACTGCACGATGACGCATAGCAATGGTATCATCGGGGGGGTGACGAAAGTCACCCTCTTTTTGTTATGCTTAAATCATAGTGAGGTGATCAAGTGGACTGGAATAGGGTAAGGCGAGAATATGTCTCCGGCAGCAAGAGCTTGCGGGCCCTGGCAGACGAATATCACTGTTCACAGTCCACGCTGCGCAAGAGGGCAGCTAATGAGAAGTGGACGGAGCAGAGGAACGACTACAGAACAAAAGTAGAACAAAAATATATGGATATGTCTGTGGAGCGGGAAGTAAAGCGTGTTGAGCGGCTGCACTGCCTTGCAGACAAACTTATGGATAAGTTGGACAAAGCCATAGAGGAGCTGGATGAAATGTGCTCCGTGGAGCAGCAAGACGGCGAGTACAAGGTGGTGCGTGTGTCAGGTGTGGCTGTGGACCGTGCCGGCGCAAAACAGATTTCTTCCAGCTTGAAGGATGTAAAGGATCTTCTAAATGTGCGTGACGATCTGGACAGACAGGAGCAGCAGGCGCGCATAGAGCACCTGAAAAGCCAAAGCGACAGCGTAGCTGCAGGCGTATCGGAGGTGCAGGTGGTGTTGTCAGACGAGGTGAAGAAGTATGCCGAGTGAAGTGTTGGACCTGGGCAAGCCACAGCCTAAGCAGGTGGAGTTCCTGACAGACACCCACAATGTTGTTGCCTTCGGTGGCGCCAGAGGCGGTGGTAAAAGCTGGGTAGTGGACTGCAAGGCTAAGGTGATGAGCTACGCCTGCCCTGGTATTACGCAGATTATTGTGCGCAAGACTTATCCCGAGCTGACGGAAAATCATATCGTGCCACTGACCAGGGCATTGCAATGCTATCATCCGGATAGGCACCGGCGTTTGGCCGTGTACAACGACAGCAAGAAGACGATCACATTCCCTAATGGCAGTCGCATATTGTTCCGCTATTTGGAGCGAGAGAAGGACTTGGGCCGCTTCCAAGGTACGGAGTGCGATATCATGTACCTGGACGAGGCCACGCAGTTCACGGAGGATATGTTCAAGACTTTGTGGGCTTGTGTGCGTGGCACAAATAGCCATCCCAAAAGAATGTACCTTACCTGCAACCCTGGCGGTGTTGGTCACCAGTGGGTCAAGCGACTATTCATTGATCGGGTGTACGATGAGAATGAGAACCCGGAGGATTATTCGTTCATACAGTCCCTGGTGACAGACAACAAAATACTGCTTGATAACAGCCCAAAGTACCTTCAGCAGTTGGACGCGCTGCCTGCCAAGGTACGCCAAGCATGGCGGTATGGTGACTGGAATGTGTTTTCGGGTCAGTTCTTCGAGGAATGGCGGAATAACCCGGACCACTATACAGACCGTAGGTGGACCCATGTGATAGATCCGTTTGATATTCCTGCCGACTGGAAGGTGTATCGCTCGTTCGACTGGGGGTACAGCAAGCCATTCTCTTGCGGCTGGTGGGCTCAGGGATATGATGGTGTGGTGTACCGCATTAAGGAATGGTACGGCTGCACTTCTCCAAACGAAGGACTGAAACTACCGGCGGATATTGTGTTCCAGAAGATCAGAGAGATAGAAACGCATGACCCGCTGCTGGCGGGCCGACATATTACCGGCGTAGCAGACCCTGCTATCTTCGCCAAGGATGATGGATATTCCATTGCGGAGACGGCAAACAGACACGGCGTGTACTTTGAGCGCGGCGATAACACCCGCATAGCCGGGTGGATGCAGTGCCATTACAGGCTGATGTTTGATGAGCGTGGGTACCCGATGATGTATGTGTTCAAGAATTGTAAGGACTTCATCCGGACCATTCCTTTGATGATGTATGACGAACACAAGGTGGAGGACTTGAATACGGAACTTGAGGATCACGCAATGGATGAGTTTCGTTATTTCTCCATGTTGCAGAAGATACCGCCCAGGCGGAAGATACCGGCCAGAGCGCTGGCAGACGACCCTCTGGATCAAATGAAGAAAGGATATTGATTATGGCTAAGCAAAAGAAAAAGCCGAGTAAGGAAGAATTTATGCAGCACGCCCAGGGGCAGACGGAGCCGCAAAAGAAGCCGGAAGATGCCGTAGCGCCCGCTGCTGATGACCCGATCGAACAGGCGCAGCAGCTGGTGGACGAAATGTCAGCCGAGGAGCCGGAAGAGGAAGAACTGCACACCATTACAGAAGAAGATGTGCAGCGGGCTATGGAGCTGCTGAATAAGTACATGGCTGGTAAGGCGTCCGTAGATGCCCGAGTGGTGGCCAACCAAAACTGGTGGAAGCTGCGACATTGGGGCAATTTCAAGTCAGATCACGGCAAAGAGGGTGACAAGCGCATTAAGCCGGCGTCTGCATGGCTGCATTCCTGCGTGGATAACAAGGTCGCTGACTATATGGACAATTTCCCTGAGCCCAATATTCTGCCGCAGGAAGAGGGTGACAAGGAGACAGCTAAGCAGTTATCTGCCGTGGTGCCGGTGGTGCTGGATGAGAACGGCTTTGAACAGGAGTTTGACCAGGCAGTGCACTCCAAGGTCCTGAACGGTACAGGCATATACGCTGTGGTGTGGGATCAGGACAAGCTGAATGGCCTTGGCGATGTGAGCGTTAAAAAGTGCGATATCCTGAATTTTGCTTGGGAGCCTGGGATTGAGAATATCCAAGACTCGGCCAATCTGTTTCATATCACTTCTGCCAATAACGATGTACTGGTGTCTCAGTATCCGCAGCTGAAGGACCGATTATCCTCTATGCACAGTGTGGTACAAACAGAGTACCAGTTTGATGATACGGTGGACAAGAGCAATCGCAGTCAGGTGGTAGACTGGTACTACAAGGTGAATGTGGACGGCAAGAATGTGGTGCACTATGTGAAATTCTGCAACGGTGTAGTGCTGTATGCAACTGAGAATGACCCGGAACGGAAGGATACCGGGCTGTATATTGACGGCAAATATCCCTTTGTGTTTGACCCGCTGTTCCGTGTGGCCGGAAGCCCTGCCGGATATGGCTATGTGGACCTCTGTAAGGAACCGCAGGAATATATTGACAAGCTGTCCCAGGCGATGTTGGAAAACGCGATTTGGAGCTCTGTGCCGCGCTATTTGGTGCGTGACGATGGCGAGATCAACGAAGACGACTTCGCGGATACTTCCAAGCATTTCATTAAGGTGGGTAACAATGTGGGCCAGGACACCTATGCGCCAATCGTGATCAATGGCATAGACGGCAACGCCTACAATGTGCTCATGCACAAGATTGACGAAATGAAGGAGACCAGCGGCAACCGTGATGTGTCCAGCGGCGGTACAAGCAGCGGGGTAACGGCAGCCAGTGCAATCAGCGCTATGCAGGAAGCCGGGAGCAAGACTTCACGCTGGCAAATCAAGGGTACATACCGGGCATACAAGGAGATCATCTTGATGGTGATCGAGCGTATTCGGCAGTTCTACGATATGCCTCGTGTGTTCCGTATTACCGGCGCGGATGGATCTGTATCGTTTGAGACCTTCTCTAATCAGAATATGCAGGAGCGGCGTATCGAAACGCTGTTCCCGGACGATGAGTATTACCAGATGCCCAACTTCGATGTAGATGTATCGGCCAGCAAGGCCAGCCCTTACAGTAAACTGGCTCAAAATGAGCTGGCAGTGCAGATGTACAACCTGGGCGTGTTGAACCCGCAGAACGCAGATCAGGCGCTGGCACTTCTGGATATGATGGATATTAACCACAAAGACCGCATAGTGCAGCGGGTCCAGGAAAACGGTACGATGTGGAACACGATTCAGCAGATGACACAGGCACTGAACACCAGCAATGAGATCATCAAGCAGTTAACCGGTCAAGATCTGATGAGCGGTCAGGATATGACACCGGGTGCAATGAGCGGTGCGGCGGTGACAGACACGCAGTCGGTGGACACAACGCCGACCGCCAGCGACAGCTTAGGTAACACAGACAAATACCAGGACAACTCTCTTGCAACGCAGGCACGCAAGAGAGTAGCCACAAGCACCAGTCCGGAGTAATGACTACGGTACATATTGGTGCTTGCTCCGTAGAACTGAAAGGCCACGCCGATGCGCCACGCAACGAACAGGATCATGACCTGGTATGCGCTGCTATTTCTGCCCTTACCTGCACGCTGGCGGAAGTCGCGCGTAGGGCGTATGTAGCTGGAGCTCTACTGTGTGAACCACAGATCAAGATTTCTCCGGGAAATGTGTGTATTCGTTGCGTACCGATGAAAAATGAGAGCACGGTGCCGGCAGCGTTTACCTTTTTTCGGTGCGGGATGGAAATACTGGCCGAGAGCTATCCGGGGCATATCCAAATAAGCTGAAAGGGGGGGTGACATGATCGCCCCCTCTTTTGTTATTATGCGAGTAAAGGGTTCGTCCACCTGATACGGACAGAAAGGAGTTCCTATGAGAACAGACAAATTGATGCCCATGTTGCTGCAGCTTTTCGATGGTGAGGGCGGTGCAGCAGACGGCACTGGCAGTGCGCCCGCCACGCAGAACAATACGGCAGACAATACTGCGCCCGCCACGCAGGATGGTGCTCATGAGAGCACAGCGGAAGACCTTGACAAAGAGTTTAAGGCTCTGATTAAGGACAAGTACAAAAATGCGTATCAAAAGCACATCAACGCTGCAATGCAAAAGCGGTTCCGTGCTGATGAAGCCGCACAGGCACAGTATGACAGGGTGTTGCCCCTGCTTGATATGCTGGGCGAAAAGTACGGCGCAGACGCTACGGACCCGGAGGCACTCATGCAGGCCCTGGAAGACGACAACAGCTTTTACGAGCAGGAGTCAGTGGAGAAGGGTGTGCCAATCGAGTCACTGAAGCAGATGCACAAGCTGGAGCGTGAAAACGCTGCATTCCGCCAGGAAATGCAGGAACGCGAACGGCAGGACGCAGCAGCACAGCAGTACCAGCAGTGGCTGGACGAGAGCGAGGCGGTCAAGTCCTTGTATGGGGACGCATTTGACTTGGATGCAGAACTGGCAGATCCTGAGTTTGTCTCTCTGTTAAAATGCCCCGGCATCACGCTCAAGACTGCCTTTGAAGCACGCCACCTTACCGAGCTCACCGGTGGCGCAATGCAGTTTGCCGCTCAGAGTACAGCGAAAGCCGCTGCGGACACGATCCGCTCACGCGGTCATGTGCCAAAAGAGAACGCATCTTCTACCGCTCCTGCGGTCAAGACTTCTGTCAACATTGCTGCCTTGACAAGAGAGCAGCACCAACTCATCAACAAGAAAATTGCGACAGGGGAATTGAAAACGCCGGAGGATATCAAACGATTCCTTAGCGGCAAGTAAAAACCGATCCTCTGTCAGAAACGGAGGAAACATGAATAAGAAAATGAACCTGCAGCTGTTCGATGGCACCGCCAACATGGCTGCAACGACTGACACCGGCCTTGCGGCTGAAATCAAGGAATATTACATTAAGGAGCTGCTGGAGAATGCCAAGCCCAAGTTGGTGCATGGTCAGTTCGGGCAGAAAAAGCCCATTCCGCGCGGCTCCGGCAAGGTAGCAGAGTGGCGTAAGTTTTCCAGCTTGCCGCCTGCTCTTACCCCGCTTGTGGAAGGCGTAACGCCTAATGGCACCAAACGGACTGTGACCGCCATTAAGGCCACTGTGAGCCAGTATGGTGACTACATTAAGCACACCGATATGCTGCAGACTGCCGCGTTCGATAATGTGATCGTGGAGGACTGCAAAGAGCAGGGCAACCAGGCGGGCAACACCATTGACCTGGTGACACGAAACGCAATGCAGGCAACCACCAGCGTGGCTTATGCCGGCGGCAAGACTTCTCGTGATACACTGACTGCGGCTGACAAACTGACCGTGGCTGATGTAAAGAAGATGGTCAACGAGCTGAAGCGTCGGGATATTACCCCCATTGATGGCTACTATGTCTGCATTATCCACCCTGATGTGGAGACGGATATTATGCTGTCCAGCGAGTGGGAGGAAATGCACAAGTATGCGGATACCACCGCTCTGTTCGAGGGCGAGATCGGTAAGATTGGCAAGTGCCGTTTTGTCGATTCTTCCAACGCTAAGATTTACAAGCAGACTTCCGGCTCCAAGCTGGCTGTGTACGGCACGCTGTTCCTGGGTGCCAATGCTTACGGCGTTACCGAGCTGGATGGCCTGGGTCTGGACTATATCGTTAAGCCGCTGGGCTATGGCGATGATCCGCTGAACCAGCGTAGCTCCACCGGCTGGAAGGCTACGCACGGTGCAAAGATTCTGAACGAGTATGCCATCATTCGTTTTGAGAGCTGTAGCTACCGCAGTGCAGACACCAGCACCACGGAAAACTGATTGGAGGACTATTAAGAATGGCTGAGAAGAAAGAAACGGCTGAGAAGAAAGAAACTGCACCTAAGTGGAAAATGGTGCCTGTGCTTATTCCGCTGGACCCGATGAACAACGAGAGCCACATGTTTGCTTCTGTGGCGGGCGTTGGTTCATATCAGATCGAACGTGGTATCCCGGTAGAAGTGCCGGAGCCGATTGCAGAGGTAGTCAACCGCAGACTTCAGATGGATGCAGAGAACGCCAAGCTCATTCAAAAGCTGGCTGCACAGGCAGCCGGTATGTAACCGACAAAGGGCGGACGGAATATTCCGTCTGCCCTTTTTACTATGAGGAGGGAACAACAATATGACGATTGCGGAAGCAGTCAACCAGGCGGACAAGCTGTGCCCCAACACGACCTTTTCGATGAACGAAAAAATCGCCTGGCTGAATAGACTGGATAAACAAATCAAATTGGAAATTATGGACGCCAGAGAGGGCGCACCTGCCTTTGCCGGGTACACGGAGAAAACGCCGAATACCCAGAAACTGCTTGTGCCGTCCCCTTATGACGAACTTTACATACATTACTTGCAGTCCCAAATGCTGCTGTACACCGGTGACTTCAACCGATACAGCGCTGTAAATTCTGTATTCAATACAATGCTGGCCTCATTCCGTAACCAGTACAACCGCACGCACGCGGCCAAGAATGTGCCGCTGCGCTTTTAGGAGGTGCGTTTATGCAAAGACCAGTGCTTAGCAATGTGAGTAACAACCGAGAGATGATCTCCACATTCCTGGGCTATAATCACCGAGTTGTGCAGCAGGCTGGAGAATTCTTTAATACCGAGAATATCACATTGGACGATTACCCTATGCTGTCCAACCGCGCGCCGATGAACCGGTACAAATATCCTGAAGTAGATAAAGAGACCGAGTACGAGTGGTTCTCATTACAGAATGGTACAGTAGTACCTAATAGAATTGCAATCGCAAGTGATGAATATTCTTTTACGATTTTAGACACCTATAACGGCATAACGTTGCCAGCTGGCAGGACTGTACTTTCTCTTGACCGTCGCATAACATTTGAATTTCATGTAAGGTTCATAAGTGCTATAGCGGATAAGGTTACAATATCGGCTGGTCCGGGTCATCCTACTTCGTATTTGCAGTGTGAACTTGGAAGTCTGATATTTTATGTGAAGTCCGCTAACGATGGGAAAGTGTTGGCTACTTTTTATGATAGGGACTTTGACTCTGTTCGTGAAGGCTATGTTGAGAAGTTTGTTCCTACGAAAGATGAACTTGTTGTGGTGATGGAATATTATTGCAACGAAGGTCGGGAGTATAGAGAACAAAAAGCAACAGAGGAAGAGCAGAAAATCGCAGATGATGAATTGAAAAAGAAAATGCTGGATGAATATCAGGATGATATAAATCATCTTCTTCAACAAGATATAACAGATATCATGACCATTAAAAATGCTGTTCAACGAAACAATTCTGGGTGCATGATAAAAAATGGGCGCATAACATCGGTACTGGGGGATGTTTTGTATTACGCCGGAAAGCGATACGTCCTTGATCTACGTACGCAGAATCTTGCGACCGTGTATGGCAAATTACAAATGCTGAACTTTGGTACGAAAATCCTAATCTTCCCATACGGATTGTATTTTGACACGGAAGAACCGGACAAGGGTGTGCTGCCGCTGGCCTTCGACAAGACGACTGACACTTATTTCGGCTGCGATATGTGCAGTGCGGACGGTGCTCCGTACACGCGGTTGATATATAGTGCTGCAAAACCTGCCGGTGCTGCTATAGGTACTTATGTTGTGCGGTCAAACGGTGACCTAATGGCCGTGCGAGGCAATGGCGAGTTCAATACGGTTGCGGCTGCCAGCGCGTGGAAGCGGCAGGATAAAGACCCTGGCACAAAAGGCAATGACTATTGGCTGGATACCACCGGGACAACAGGTAGCGGACTTAAAAAATTTAGTCAGGGTACGCTATACAAAAATGAAGATGGTGCTTGGGTGGCAGTCGATAATGTGCTGTTTTCAAATACTTGGTTCTACGCATACTGGGTAGATACCACTAACGATGATGCACCTGTGTTCAAGGCTTATTCTGCCACAGCAGACGATTGGATCGCGGTTCCGGTGACCTATGTGCTTGTGGACACGACAGATATCAAAGACGATATACTTGCTTCCGTTAAGGCAGGTGATACGGTCAAGTTCTCGGTGTCTGCAGGCAAGAGTGTGTTCGTTACCGAATGGGCGAATGTACATTCTGTAGCCGATGACGGCAGCCGGCTGATTGTTAAGGGCCTTCGGCGTGCTATTGATTCCACATATCACTGCCCAAACAGAATAGAAAAAGTGCTTCCGGAATTTGACTTTGTCACTGTATCCCAAAACCGCGTGTGGGGCTGCAAGTACGGCAAAGATTCCGCAGGTAAGCATATTAACCAAATCTACGCCAGCAAGCTGGGTGATCCGACCAACTGGTATTGCTTTGAGAATACGGCATCGGATTCCTACGCATTGTCCCTGGGTGATGATGAGCCGTTTACCGGCGCGGTGTCCTTAAACGATATGCCGTACTTCTTCAAACAAAATAAGATTTATGGCATCTACGGCGGCTATCCGGCGGCATACCAACGCATTGCCATTGAAGATCGCGGCGTTGAAAATGACTGCTCCGGTTCATTGGCGGTGCTGAATGGAGCAGTATTCTATAAGTCGCTGGACGGCGTGTGTGTATTTGATGGCAGCACGGTGACCAACATTTCCGCTGCCCTGGGTAACACACGATACACAGAAGCCAACGCCGGAAGTTCCCTTGGCAAGTATTATATCTCTATGAAGAACGAGACGGACGGCGGCTACGAGACCTTTGTCTATGACCTGAATACCAGCCTGTGGGTGCGTCTGAACGGAATGCGGTATCTGCACTTTATCACGGATTACACCGGGTCGGTCTATGCAATGGACCCGAACTGTATTTTCCATGAACTTGGCCGACATAACGAGACGGCTTTGTCTGGACTGAAACTGTACCAAACGGAAGACAAGGTGGAATGGTACGCGGAGACCGGTGCCATAGACTTTTCGTACCCGGATAAGAAGATCGTCAGCCGCATTAACCTGCGGGCTAAGATCGCGCTGGGCGCTGTGCTCAAAGCGCTTATCCAGTACGACAGCAGCGGGCAGTGGATCCAAATGGGTGTGTTGACCGGTAATGGTACACCGAAGACGGAAGTATTGAATATCGTTCCGCAAGCCTGTGATCACTATGCGCTGCGGCTGGAAGGCTGCGGAGATGTTCGGGTGATCAGTATTGCAAACACAATGACTTTAGGGAGTGACTTATGACTTTTAACATTGGTAAGCCGTCTGACGGCGTAACGGATAGTCAGCGGATACAGCGTCTGTATCTGTACCTGAACCAGATGGCAGATAAGTTGAATTATGCGCTGAACAACATGGACGAACAGAATCTGACGCGGACTTTTTTGGCGTCATTAACCAATGGCGGAGACGGTGATCAGCGGAGTACAAAAGGCCTGAAAACGGAGCAGGTGGACGAGATGATCCGGGACGGTCGGTCATCCGCTCTACTGTTCAGCGGGAGTACCGCAAAGGCTGGCGATACGATCACTCTGAATGACAGCGTGGACAACTACCGCTTTCTGCTTATCCGCTTTAGCAATAGCTGGATGCACGCCCTGTGCCCTATTCTGGACGGAGACCGTAGCTGCACTGCCGTTCGCGGATCGCATACGAACATTAGCGCAACAAACAGCTTTACTGTGTGGTCCGTGGACGGCGACTACGCAGGAAATAAGGTAACGATCGACAACTGCTATTCTGCCAATGTGAAAAGCGGCAGCGTGACGATCACAGCACGAACAATATCGTATATATGGGGGATCAGATAAATGGCAAAGAGCAAACCAAAGAAAAGCAAGCCCAAACAGACGGCTGCGCAAAAGAACCTGAGCAGCTGGACAAAAACAGTCAATAAGTATAGCGGCGGATGGACCAATTCCAAGGACTATAAAGCACTGATGAAGTCCAAGGAAAAGAAGGACATGGACGCCAGTGTCAAAGGCTACAATTCTCTGTTAAACGGCGGCTATGGCGGGTATGCCAAGGCAAACGGCTTGACGGACTATACCGCCCGGCTGCAAAATATGTTGGGTGGCATCTTAAAGTCAAAGTTTTCTTATGACGCAGACAATGACGCTGCATACCAGGCCTATAAGGCACAGTACCAGGCGCAGGGCCGTAATGATATGCTGGACACTATGGGCCAGATGGCGTCAGCAACAGGTGGCTATGCATCCTCTGCGGCGACTACGGCTGGTAATGCTGCCAACCAGGCACAGTTAAACAATCTGTCTAATATACAGTCGCAGCTTTTATCCCTGGCATATCAAAAGTATGACCAACAGCAGCAAGGTAAGCAGAACGCCTATGACCTTCTTGATAGTGTGAATCAGCAGCAGTATGGGCGGTATCAGGACGCTGTGGGCAACGCCTATAACAAGATGGATTACAACACGAATCGCTTCAATACTTCCTATTCCAACGGTTACACGAAATGGAACGATGATCGCAGCTTTGCCTCCGGTCAACAGCAGTATTACGGCAACCTGAACGAGAGCCAACAGGCACGCAAACAGGAAAGGGCTATTGCCGATCGGAATAACAAACTTCAACGAAAAATTCTTAACAAGAAGTAAGGAGGGATTGGATGAGTTACAGTTCTAAGGCCAGAAAAGCGCTTGGCAAAGTGAAACAGTCTGCGGCAACCAAAAATGCACAGAAAAACAGGAACGACTATGACAAAAAACTCAGCGCAGTTGGCCCTTACCGTAACGGCACATTCGCTAAGATGGTAGAGGGTGCGGTGGATGATATTCTCAATCGCCGTGCCCAGTCTTCCAATTTCGGCAACGCTGATGTGTTCGGCGATTACGCCAGAGATTATGCGGCGCTTTCTAAGCTGGCAGCAGCGGACACGCAGACTAACGCAGAAGAGAATATGGCCGGTGGCTATGACACGGACTACACCGTTCCTGCTGCCCAGCAGAGCTATATGAACGGATTGGCCGGTCAGAATGAGGACTTGCTGTCTAAACTGTCTACGGCAAACCAAATTCACTCCGGGGAAATGGAGAATAAAGCCGCCGGTGGGCAGCGAGCCAACGAGGCCGGCGCGTTCGACTATCAAAAGTACCAGGACAAGGTGGAAGCTTTACAGAATGCACGCTCTCTGTGGGACGCAGCGGTGGAAAAGACCGGTGCGGTAGATAGCCAGGCATACAGTGATAACCTGTCCTTTCTTAGCGATATGGCTAAATACGAGGGCAACTTGGGTGAGAGCAAGGCGGACAGAGCGCTCTCCAAGTGGAAGGCTGATCAGGATTACCAGCTGGATGTACTGCAGTGGAAAAGGCAGCAGGAGGAAGCTGCCAAGGCTGCAAAAGCTGCCAAGGCCGCACGCTCTTCTCGCTCTTCCAGATCCAGTGGACGCGGTGGCTACGGTACTGGTTTTGGAAACAGCAATCCTGTTTATGCATCTTCTGATGAGAAGTCGTCATGGGAGAAAAAGTTTGACAATTCAAGATACGAAAATCGAGGCGAACGATGGACGGAAAAACAAATGGACGGCTTTGTTAAAACTATTGGCATGAATCGTACAAAACAGGGTAAAGCGGAAGCGATCGAGGATGCATATTTTGAGGGTCATATATCTAAATCTCAATACAATACATTGTGTCGAAATTATGGGATAACGCCTAAGAAGAAATAGTACGAAGGAGAGTTTCAAATGGGATATTGGGCAGATTTGCAGAAATCTGTAAAGGAAAAAGACAAGCGAGAGGGTGTACGCCGTTCTGATTATATCAATCACGATGTTGTGCAGGGCGCTGCGGTTTTAGACGCCATGGAGAGCGATCAGGCTAAAAATGCCAGCTGGAGAGCTTCGACATCAGCATTACAGGCAGTTGATACTTTTGATGCCACTCCGAATGCAGTGGAAAATCTTGACCAACTGCGTGAAGAGCGCAGGTCCTATGCACGGCAGTATGGTGGTCAAACACGCAACACCATAGACAAGCTGATTGGTATCGCATTGGAGCGGACGGATAGCGAGCGCGCTGCAAAAATGCAAGAAGAAGCCGATCGGCACATGGCTGCGCTGGATGAATATGATAAAAAGATCCAAAAGATGGAGGAATACGAGCGGCGACAAAAAATCGTCGACAAATATTCGGATATTCCTAATCAAAAAGATTATGCTGCTAAGTCAAAGCAGATCGACAAGTCCAATCAGGACGATGTATATCGCAAGGTGAACGGATTGTCTGAGTCCATTGCCAGCGTTGCCAGTAATATAGGCACGGACAATGTGGCGATGTGGAATAACCGCATGACCAAAACGATGGACGATGAGAAATATCGCCAAATGACTGATGTGCAGCGGGGCACATACAATTATCTGTATAATACACAGGGCGCAGACGCTGCAAATGAATATATATCAGCAATTAACAAGGATTTGCAGCAAAGAGCAACCGACGCAGCTGTAGAGTCGCAAAGGGAAATGGTTAAAGACGGTGCTGTTGGTGCCACCGTGGCAAATATCGCTTCTGTTGGTGAAAATCTAATGAGTGCACCGGGTTTTATCACCAGCGCAGCGGCTAAAGCAACCGGCCATTCCGTAGATGATACATACGATGTTTTCAATCTGTCCGGAAAGATGGCTAACGCTACTCGCGAAACGACCGCAGAAGAAATTGCGAATCAGGACTATTGGAAAGATAAAAATACCATTTTGGGAAACACCGGTTCTTGGATCTACAATGCAGGAATGTCTATGGCTGATTCTGTCGCTGCTATGCTGGTCGGTAAGAGTCTCGGCGTGGGCTTAGCAGGGGGTGAAACGAGTGGCGCGACACTTGAAAAGGTAAAGAATATTACTTCAAACGCCACCTCACTGATTATGTCATCAGAAGCGGCCACGCAGACAGTTACAGATATGAAAGAGCAGGGCTTTTCTGACGATCGTGCGCTGGGCGTAGGTGCACTGTATGGTGCAGTTGAGTATATCTCAGAAAAACTTGGTTTGGATGCGATTCTCGGTGCCGGCGGCAATGTGTTTGCCCGCCTTGCAAAGAGTTTTGCGTCAGAGGGTTCAGAAGAGGTAGCCAGTAATATCCTTGATCGCATTGTCGATACGCTGGCAAACGGCAACCAAAGCAAAATGATGGATGCCTTCGATAAATGCCGTGCTCAGGGATTGAGCAATTCCCAGGCGCTTGCCAAAGTCGTGTCTATGGCGGGACAAGAAGATTTATCGGCTTTCTTAGCCGGTGGCCTGTCCGGTATGGCGATGAGCGGCGCAAACGAAGCAATCATGTCCGGAGAACGGCATTTGCAGCAGGATAGCTATGGCAAGAATGTACGCAGTAACGGAAATGCAAAAAAGTTGATTGACGCCGGGTTGACAGCGGATGAGAATTCCAAACTGTATCGTATTGCCGCCGAGCTGGCTGATGCAGAGAAAAACGGCAAAACTATATCCAAGCGGCAGCTGGGAAAGCTGGCTATGGAAATGCAGACCAGCGATGATGCTGCGACTACGCAGGCTCAAAAGACCGTGCTGGAGGACGCTGTGCGCCAACGGCTGCAAGACAGCGGCGTTAAGAATGTGGACAAGGCCGCCAGCCGTTTTGCGAGCAGCTATTTTGACGGCGAAGGGAAGATTAAAGGGGACAAGACCACAAAGGCCCTGTACGCCGAGCTGCAGGACAATAGCACTGACTGGGCACAATCCACTACCCGCAGTATGGCCTATGAAATGTTGCGTGGCGGTTCTTCTGCTGCATATATGAATGAACTGCTTGTAAACCCAAAGGCAAAAGGGTATAATGAGTTCAAGGACACCTACAACGGCATTCAGAAAGCTAAGATTGAAGAACTGAACCAAGAAGCCAAAGCGCAAAATGCAGATGTGGCCACCCAGGTGGAACAGACTGCGCAGCAAGCTCCGGTTCCACAGGATTTGCAGCGGGCAGAGCCTGTGCCGGAGAGCCAAGTGAAAGGCGTCCTTAAGGTCCAGGACGGCCATACCGTGGTCGAGCTGCAAGACGGTACGAAGACCACCACGGATTATTTGCAGTTCAACAACCCCAACACCAAGGCGGTTTACAAGAGCGCTGCCAAGTTTGGCTCCCTGGGCGCTTATGCGCTGGTCAATAATTACGACAGCAAGGTCAACCCTTATTCCTATCTGCACGCGGCGGAGAGCTTTTACAACGCCGGTGCGTCAGGCAAGATTACATTTGACCAGGCAGCCAATACACTGTCTGCACCGATTGAAATGGGAATTATGGACCGTGGCGCTGCCAATGAGTTGTTCCTGAGCGGTCAGGAGCAGTCTAAGGAGATCGGCACCACCAAGACCGCCGTTACCAAAGCAAATAAGAACCAGGGCGGCGTTGTAACGCTGACCGGAGAAGCTACGGTTACCCCGCAGGAAAAGGAAGTCCTGGATCGTGTGGCGGCCAAGACCAAGCTGGATATTGTGCTGGACGGCAGCCTGGAAAGCAATGATAACGGCTATATTGATCCTGCCAATGGCAAGGTGGTGCTGAACCCGGACAGTGGGCATATCTACGCCACACTTATGCACGAGCTGGGCGAGTACACCCACGCCTACAACACGGCGGAAATGATGGACGCCTGCCGGCCGATTGTGGAGTATATGCTGGCAACCGGCGATTATGCGCACGATGACAAGATTGATCTGCTGCAGAAATATGTAGATGGGTACAGCGAGAACGGCAAGCAGTATTCTATTGAAGATGCCGTCAGCGAGATGATCTTTGACTTCATCAGTGGTGAAGCCAGCACGCAGGAGGGCGGCGAGAAGTTCGCCAAGTGGCTGGCGGAAGATACCGACCTGACCCAAAAAGAAAAGAAGTCCGTTGTGGAAAAGATCAAGGACTTCTTTACAAAGCTACTGGACGCTGTGCGCAGCGTAATTGAGGGACAGGGCACGCTGAATACCACTGCACGAGCCGGTCAAAAGGCGGCGCAGCAGGTGCCGGTGCTGGATAACTTCTTTAACGCACTGGACAATGCCATTGACAACCGCCAAAGAATGTTAGAAGGTAAGCATGGCGGTGAAGCAGAAAATAGTCAGTCCGAAATTCGCCATTCTATTGAAATTACAGAAGACGGCGAACCGTGTGTCGTTATTGATAATGATGTACTGGCTGGCGTGTCCAAGTCGCGGTGGGCGACAAAAATCAAAAATATTTTGTCTGAATATAAATCAGGTGTAGATTTGTGGGGTGGCGTAGTCAAAGTAAATGCCATTAGCAAAAATGAGTTTTTGAATTCAAAATACTCTCAGTACCTTAAAGCAAAGGAAAAGACAGCCTACAAAGATAAACTGCTATCCGCACAGAATTTGGATGAGATCCTGAAATCCGGCAAAAACAAAAAGATTGAAGACTTGAAGCACAGCCGAAATGATAGCTTCAAGCAGTTTGCACATTCTGATGTGCTCCTTAAGGTTGGTGAAAACGGATATACCGCTGATGTGATTATTGGCATAACCACACAGAACGCGATGGTGTTCTATGATATCGTGGATATGCGGAAGGCAGATGTGAAAATAAAAAACGCAACCCCTCAAGGCTATGCAAATAGCAGGAAGCCTTTTAAGCAAGGGATTGCGTCTGACAACAAGGTAACACAAAATGGACCTGATGTCAATACTCATTCTATGCAGAATGGGCAAAAAAATGCACAGAATGGCAAAAATGACAGCCGCCATTCCCTGGAAGTGGACAGTCAAGGCAACGAACTGACGGAGGCGCAGCAGCGGCGGTATAAGCATGTGGCGCCGGAGCTGCGGGACGAGGACGGTAAGATCAAACCGTTCTACCACGGTACTTCCAGAGCGGACCGGGTAGGTTATGTGTTTGATCCCAAGCGGGCAACCCCCGGGCCGATGGCGTATTTTACGGACGATCCGGATATTGCCACAAATTACAGCAGGGATAAAGCAGATACTTCTCTCGCCTACGATAGTGATTATGACAGCTACGAGACCCAGTTTCAGGTGAACGGCAAGCCGGTTACAGAATACTGGAACACCTTGACCGCAGCTGAAAAGAAAGCAATGACCGAGAAGATCAAGCAGGTTACATTGGACGACAACGATAACATTGTCTTGAAGCCCGGCAATCGAATAGGCATTGGTAGCTTCAGCGACTACGAATTGCACCGTGCCAAGGGCAATGCGCTGTCCGTACTGGTAGATATGTGGCTTGGTGATGGAAATCTTTGGAACGAAGAAAGCCGTTTCTTGGATGTGCTAAAAGCGGTGGGTATTGATCAGGCCCAGTACAACGACCCGGACTACCGGGAAGAAAAGGTATATCAGGCTTATCTGAATATTACAAATCCGTACAACACCGGCAAGCTGGATCAGTCCTTTATTGATGATTTGCAGTCGTATGTGGACGATGCAGACATGAGCCGGTACGACACAGACAATGCCCAGGCGGATATGTGGGATAAGAACGGCATTCCTATTGAGGATTGGCTGGAGCGGTTGCAGGACGATTTGGATAACGGCACAACCCATGCTTGGACCACGGTGCCGGATGTAGTCACGGACTTCTTGAAGGACAGCGGCTATGACGGCATTGTAGATCAGGGCGGCAAAAACGGCGGCGATCAGCACACCGTTGCGATTCCGTTCTACTCCAATCAGATCAAAGAGGTTACCAATGGTAATCCTACCGACAGTCCGGATATTCGGTACTCAAAGCGGGTTGGGTTTGATAACGCTCTGACGCCTGCCGA
>ERZ773242.1026-NODE-1026-length-29246-cov-3.939605_pt1 | contig 29246 bp, 23 predicted proteins | sample MGYA00511077_ERZ773242 | MGnify/ENA primary metagenome ERZ773242 (study PRJEB29015, sample SAMEA2737754) | human gut metagenome | biome: human gut; feature: human-associated habitat; material: faeces | place: China | collected 2012 ... | reverse complement strand
CGGAGTCCATGCATGGCGCAGGCTCTCCGCAGGCACAGCGGATCATGATCCAAAGACAAGGCAATATCGAAGGCAAGAAAGAACTGGCCAAGGCGATCGCCGGGATCAAATAAGTTTAATTCAAAAAATGATAAGGCAGAGCTCTCCTTGCACGTGGCCGATGTGCAAGGAGGGCTCTGCGTGTCTAAGCAAAAGGAGACAGTCATGTTGAAAAGTCAAAAAGCGAGGCTGGACGCGCCGGAAATGGATTCCTTGCGTCTGGGAAGCGGATGGAAAACTGAAGAACTGGAACTGCCGCAGGTCTTTGTGGCGGGTACCTATGGAGAAGGAAGTCCCGGAAGTGTTCATTTGGAAATGGTAGCGGACGATGCCTGCAGAGCGATAGCGGAAAACGGAGCACGCGGCGCAAAGTACTTTGTCAGCGATCTCTGCGACGGAGAGATTCAAGGCGCAGACGGCATGAACTATTCTCTGGCTTCCAGAGATTTTATCGCGGATATGTTTCAGATACAAGGGGAGGCGACACCGTTCGACGTAGCAGTTTTTACAGCAAGCTGCGATAAAGCGATCCCCGCATGTCTGAAAGCAATGGCGAGAATGAACATGCCCGCTGTTTTTATACCGGGCGGCACGATGAAGCATGGACCGAACATGCTGACTGCAGAAATGATCGGCATGTATAGCGCACAAATGGAGCGAGGCGAGATCGACCGCGCACAGTTTGACTGGTACAGCCGACATGCCTGCCCGTCCTATGGGGCATGTCAGTTTCTCGGAACTGCCAACACGATGCAGGTGATGGCAGAAGCGTTGGGTCTTGCGCTTCCCGGCAGCGCATGTGTGCCGTCTGTCGGCGCGTATCTGGAAGAAAGCGCGCGTGCGGCAGGTGCACGTGCCGTAGAGCTTGTCAGTGAAAATCTGAAGCCATCTGATATTCTGACGATGAAAGCCTTTGAAAACGCGATCATGGTACATGCTGCGATCGCAGGTTCAACCAATGCATTACTGCATCTTCCGTCCATTGCCTATGAACTGGGACTTGAGATCGCGCCGGAACGATTCGATGCGATTAACCGCAGAATTCCATATCTTCTGAATGTAAAACCGAGCGGGAAGTATCCGGTGGAGTATTTTTACGCAGCAGGGGGCGTGCCGGCCGTCATGGAAACGCTGCGTGCCTATTTGCATCTGGATGCGATGACGGTGACCGGTAAGACCGTAGGAGAAAATCTGGATGCGCTCGCGGCCGGTGATTATTACCGGAAACACGCGGCATACTTTGAAGGGACAGGCATCCGCAAAGAACAGATTTTATTTCCGGTAGACGCGCCGATCAATCAGGAAGGATCGATCGCGATTCTTACCGGCAACCTCGCGCCGGAGGGATCTGTCATCAAGCATTCGGCGGTACCGGATGAAATGAAGGAAGCGGTGTTATATGCGCGGCCGTTTGACTGTGAAGAAGAGGCGATCGCGCAGATTCTGCATGGAGGGATTCATAAGGGCGAGGCCGTGATTATCCGCTATGAAGGACCAAAAGGCTCCGGTATGCCGGAAATGTTCATGACAACGGAGGCCATTGCTTCGGATCCGGAACTTTCCAGTTCAATCGCATTGATTACGGACGGCAGATTTTCCGGTGCATCGAGAGGTCCTTGCATCGGGCATGTATCACCGGAAGCAGCAGGTGGCGGCGCCATTGCTTTGATCGAGGAAGGAGATCTGGTCGAGCTCAGCCTCAAGCATCGTTCTTTAAATATTGTGGGGATCAAGGGAGAACGCAAAGCTCCGGCACAGATCGAGGCTGTCCTTGCAGAAAGAAGGAAACATCTCCAGCAGCCGAAACGACGCTATACCAAGGGCGCGCTGGGGCTTTATACGAAACTGGCCTGTTCCGCGATGAAAGGTGGACATATAGAATTCTGAAGAATGAAAAAACTGTCGCACAGGCTGAAGTGAAGCTTGAAGCGACAGTTTTTTCATTCTAGTTCTTAATTCCAATCATCATTGGTGGCTTGAACCTTAAAGAACGTCAAAATGAGGATTATCCTTACAATAAGGAATTAAATTCTCCGAGACCTCAATATCAATAAGGTGCAGCGTATCCTTAATTTTTACAACTTTAGCATCATTCTTATCAATTCCCCGACAAGTAACAATTGCTGCCAAGAGAGCAGCCTGCTCGTTTTCAAAAATCATTGGAATTTTTGCATTTTCCGGGACACAAGAAGCAATTAAATTAGCGTATGTTGATTCAAAGTCAATATTATTAAATAGATCCCGGGTAATGAAATCAGCGGAGCCTACCCCTGTAGCGTTTCCATGTGTGGCTTTGGAAAGATGATTTACGACTATTCTGGTAATCGTTGGACCTGTGTAATAGGGGCTAGTAGGCATCCCGCCAACTCGTCCGGTAATGTTTGGGTCCATGCCGGCTCCAGTCACATCTTTACCGATTTGATCAACAATTAAAACATCGATGTGATCAAAACAGAGACGCGGCATCAAAGACTTGCTGAGAACCAGAAGCTCCTTTTCCGTTGTAATTGTGGCAGGTCCAGGAACAACCTTGAGTGTGTGCACATTTTCATGCGCATTTTCAATGATGGCTATACTAAATGGAACAGAATACTTTTGCATTACTATGGAAGCAATTTCAGGGAGAACCACTGGAAAATTAGGAAAACCCTCTTGGTGTATGCGGGAGCAACCGTTATGTTTGCCAATACCAATGGAGAGCATTTTACATATTCCGCTTTCGATTTCTCCATCAAAGTCAGTGTGTGCTTTAATTCTTGCGACAGGAACAATATAATCTGCTTCTGAAGCATACTTGTCGATATGAACAGGACAGCCACTAGAGGTTTCGCCGATAATAATGGTTTCCATAGAAGCTCTGATTGGAACTCCCATATTTTCCTCGGTTACGCCGTAGCCTTCAATGATTTTCTGCTGTTCATGTGCAATACCGCCGCCATGGCTCCCCATTGCGGGAACGATAAATGGCTTGAGCCCTAGGGAAAGAAGTTCGCTGATGGTAGCCTTTACAATTGACTGCAGATTGGAGATTCCCCGGCTACCAACGAGAACGGCAACAGTTTTACCAGCAATCACAGAATTTTTAATTTCGGACTTTTCAAATTCATTGTGTATCACAGCAGGGATATCTTCAATGTGGTCATCCGGGAAAATTTGATGTACAGGAACAAGACGAGGGAGCTTGATTCCCTTTGAACTTTCAGGTAGAATAGGCATGTACGTATTTCCTCCTTATCGATATGTGTGATAATACAGTGATAATATTTCACCAGTTTAATAAGCAACTTTTGTGCCAAACAGAAAATAGAATGGACTGAAAGAAAGCAGGGGAATTTATGATAATCTGATGCTTTTTTGAATAAAAAAAGAAACGGAAAGAATGCATCTGCGCATCAGCACGAAAAAATCTCGTAAAAGCGAAAGGTGATCAGTAAATTAAAAAAAGGAAAACTTTATGATACAGCACTCTCAGCCTTACTGTATAGCATTGTTATGCCGCATTTTTCAACCCTTTTAAAGAAAATAAAAACGATAAAGCATGTAAAAGGTATGAGAATGATGAAATTGTTAATATTATTACAAGTTTGGCACATGTTTTGCAATATCTTTACGTGTAAGCTTTTTATCATGTTACAAATAACAAAGGAGAAAGAAAAATGAAAAGAAAAGCACTCGCAATTATTATGATTCTCTGCATGGTATTTACATTATGTTCCTGCGGGGGAGAAAAGGATCAACAGGATACCATCACGATCAAAGTTGCGCATTGGTTTGCAGAGAGCCATCCGCAGCATGCTTCTTTCCTGCTGTTTGAAAAACTTGTTGAAGAAAACAGCAATGGAACGATGCAGGTTGAAGTTTATCCGAACTCGCAGCTTGGCTCAGAAGATTCATATCTTGATTCCTGTAAACAGGGAACTGTTCAGATTTGTGCTTCCGGAACTATGTGCGCAAAATATGAGCAGCAGGTTTATGCATCGGAAACACCGTTCCTGGTAACAAACTGGGATATTGCAAAAGAAGTATTCAGAGGCGAAACAATCGATATCTTGTTCGATGAGGAATGGCAGCAGGCATCCGGATTATACATGAAAGAAGCTACTGTAAACGGATTCAGACAGTTCTCATCCAACATTCCGATGTACTCTGTTGATGATTTTAAGGGACAAAGAATCAGAGTTCCGAACGTTCCGAACTACGTAAAAATGGTTGAAGCATTAGGTGCGTCTCCGATCGCAATGTCTTTGACTGAACTGTTCACTGCATTAGAAACAAAGTCTGTAGATGGACAAGAAAATCCATATCCAACGGATGTAACATCATCCTTCTATGAAGTACAGAAATATATTTTGGAGTCAAACCATATGTTCAGCCCGATTTTCTGGCATATCAATGCAAAATTCTATGATGGATTAACGGACGAACAGAAGGCAATCATTGACGATGCACTGGATCAGGCAGCAGAAAACAACTGGCAGGAATCCGAAAAGTATAATGAAGACTCCAAACAGGTTCTTTTGGATAAGGGTGTTGAAATTACAGTTCCGGATGAGGAATTCAAAGCCGCACTGGTTGAGAAGATGCAGCCGGTATATGACTGGTTTATTCAAGAATTCGGTGGAAAAACAGAAGAATTCTACAACGCAGTATGGGCACTTGAAAAATAATCGAGCAAACGGATTTTTGACCAGAACTGCAAGATAGGTATCTTTGGGTGCTGTCACTCCGGCAGAGTTGCGGATATAGAACAACGTGCTTGTGCGACAGCCCCTTTACATTATAAAAGGAGGCGTTTAAACTTGAAAGATACAAAAGCATGGAAAGCCTTGGCAATGATTGGAAAGATATTTATTGGAGTCTCTCTGATGGTTATGGTTGGCATGACCTTTGTCAATGCAGTAGACCGTTATTTCTTTAAAGATAATATTCCGGTTTTTGAGGAATTATCCAGATACTTATTCGTATGGGTAGCCTTTTTAGGGGCAATGCTCGGCTATGCTGAAGGCAAACATGTTGGTGTTGATATCGTTGTCAGCAAGCTGCATGGAACGACCAGATTTATTGTAAGCTTGATTGCGGAAGTTGTTATTTTCTTTTGTGTTGGAGTTCTGGCCCATGGTGCATGGGGATATTTTAGCTTGACTTGGTCAGACCCATCTCCGTCTTCCGGCATTCCGTACGGAATGATTTCCGGTATGGCGATTGTTATGGCAGTCTTTCTGTTTGTCGTAACAATCAGAGATGTTGTTCGCACCTTTAAAGCATACAAAAACGGAGATTTTGACAAGACAGAAGACAAAATCAAAGAAATGGCAGCAGAATACGGAGTAGAGGAGGAATAGACAGATGGCAATATTAGTATTTTTAGGCACACTTGCTGTTGGACTCGCTATCGGTATTCCGATCGCATTTGTTATGATGTTGTGTGCTGTAACCCTGATGATGTTTTTGGGTATATTTGATACAACAATCGTTGCTCAAAATTTGGTAATGGGAAGCAATAATGCTTCTTTGATGGCAATCCCGTTTTTTATGTTGGCAGGTGAAATCATGTCAAAAGGTGGCTTGTCAGAGAGAATCGTTAACTTTGCAAACCTGGTAGTCGGACGCGTAAAAGGCGGTCTTGGATACGCTGCGATTCTTGCAAGTATGCTGTTTGCAGGACTTTCCGGAAGTCCGGTTGCAGATGCAGCAGCCTTAGGCGGAATCATGATTCCGCTCATGGTACAAAATGGATACAATCGAGATCGGAGTACTGCGCTGGTATGCTCCGGTGCTGTTATTGCTCCGATCATCCCACCGAGCATTCCATTTATCGTGTTGGGAACAACTGTCGGGATTTCTGTCGGAAAATTATTCATGGCAGGTCTGGTCCCGGGCATTATCCTTGGTCTGGCCTTGATGATGACATGGAAGCTGATTGTTAAAAAAGACGGCTATAATGATACTCGCACTTATACAAAAGAAGAAGCAAAATTTATCCTCAAGGATTCCCTTGCTGCATTATTTATGCCGGTTTTAATCATCGGTGGTATCCGCTGCGGTCTCTTTACTCCGACGGAAGCGGGAGCCTTTGCGGTTGTATATGCATTATTCTGCTCTTGTATCGTTTACAGAGAGATGTCTCTGAAACAGTTTGTAGAAGTTTTTGTAGACGCGGCAAAACTTACGGGAACGGTTATGCTGATTGTAGGTGCTGCGAATGCTGTTGGCTGGTTGATTACGGTTGCACAGATTCCGGCATTGGTCGTACAGTATTTAGGACCTCTGGTACAGCACCCTGCAATCCTGCTTGTTGCAATCAATATCTTCCTGTTCATTATGGGAATGATTTTGGATTTAACTCCGAATCTGTTGATTTTTGGACCGATTTTATATCCGCTGATCCAGGCAGCTGGCATTGATCCGATCTTCTTCGGTGTTGTAATGGTGCTGAATCTGACTATTGGCTTGATTACCCCACCGGTAGGCACCATTCTCTATTTGGGGTGCAGTGTTGGACACACAACTTTCGGAAGTCTTGTAAAAGGCATTCTGCCGTTTATTTTAACGGAGATTATCGTGCTGTTTATTTTCATCTTTGTTCCTGGATTGATTACGGTACCGGCGGGTTGGCTCAGTTAACCGGACTGCAGATTGATTGATATACGAAAATTATATACATGCTTTACATAGAGCTGCCGCACTGCTGATTTGAATGAATCGACTGGAGCGACAGCTCTTTTATATGTGTGCCAGGCATGGCGCAAGTCTTGCGGGTGAAAGTCCCGTCACGGGTATTTAACGCCAAGTGTAGCGAACCACAAGCCGAAGACAGCAATGTTTAGGGGGAGGAAATGGTGTAGCAAAACCGTTGAGCCTACGAACAGAAACTGGATATGAGGCTAAATGGCGGGCAAGATTGCATAGCAAATCGAAGCCCAAAAGGTAAACGTAACGCCAAGAGAGTAAATCCAGAGGTTGTGCGGTGAAAGACTTGCGTCTTACCCTGGGAGGCCTAGGTAGCGCACCGAAAGTGCGTGCGACAAAAAGCTCATACCTAGGAGACAGCTGAGACCATAGTATCCCGAAGCACCAAAGGGAAAAGGGTCTAATGTAAATATATTGCAAATCGCTGTAAGCGAGGCTAGAATAGTCCGGAATCGAGGATGTGCTTAACAAGTGGAAATGTATGTCCACGGAAGCAAAAGGTAGAAGGGATGATCTCCAGCATATTTACAAGCAGAGGGAGAAGCAACAAATGGTACAACAAGCGACAGCACAAGTCTTGTCGCTTGGATATGACAAGTACTTCTCAGAGCACAGCTACGGATTCCGCCCGGGTAGGAGTTGTCAGCAGGCAATAGAGGAAGCTCTCATATATCTTAACGAAGGATATGAATGGGTCATAGACTTGGATATTGAGAAATATTTTGATACTGTAAATCACGACAAATTAGTTTCGATACGCAGAGAACGTATCAATGATGCGTTTTCGCAAGGAAGGGGAGCTGCACATGGATCATATGAAAGTCAAACGAAAAGAACTACTCAGTAATAATCTCGAAGAGATTCTGGAGGCATCCTTTGACGGCATCATGGTGACTGATGGAGACGGAAATTGTCTCTTTGCGAATTCATCCTACACGAAAGATACCGGAATTTTGAATGAGGAAATTGTAGGACATAATGTACGGGAGCTCTTGAACCCGACATGGATGAGGACATCGATCGCCTTGGAGGTCATTGAAAAGGGAACAACGGTATCCATGGAGCACGATACAAGGAACGGCAACCATATTCTTGTGACAGGCAATCCGATTTTTGACGATGACGGCAAAATCACAAAGGTGATCATCAATACCCGAGATATCTCCAGGATCAATAACCTAAAAGTACAGCTCGATGAAGCGGAAGCTATGAAAAACTTGTATATAGAGAGACTGGAATCGGAGGATGATGACAAAGGTCCTTTCATGCTGGAAACCGGCGGCACTGTCGTAGTCAATAAAAACATGAAAGATATTTATGAAATTGCAAAACGCGTCAGCACCTACAATACAACCGTATTGATCACGGGGGAGTCCGGAACGGGGGAGGAGCTTGTAGCAAGGTATATTCATCAATGCGATCCGATCCGAAAGGAAAAACCATTCGTGGTTATCAACTGCGGGGCGATTCCGGCAAACCTTCTGGAATCAGAGCTTTTCGGCTATGAGGAGGGTACCTTTACCGGCGCACTGAAGGGCGGTAAAAAGGGATTGTTCGAAGAAGCTGAAGGCGGCGTTCTGTTTTTGGATGAAATCGGCGAAATGGATCTTTCCCTGCAGGTAAAACTTTTGCGTGCGCTTGAGAGCAGAAAGATTATGCGTGTCGGATCCTCGCACGAAAAGGATGTCAATATTCGCGTGGTTGCCGCGACGAACCGGGAACTCGAAAAGGAGGTAGGGGAAGGACGCTTCCGCGACGACTTGTTTTACCGACTGAATGTTGTATCATTGAAGGTCCCGCCGCTACGGGAACGTGTAGATGAAATTCTTCCCCTCGCAACAAAATTTGTCAATTTGTTTAATAAATTATACGGGCAGAACAAAAAACTCACCTATGATCTGGTGCAGGAATTAGAAGATTACCAGTGGCCGGGCAATATCCGCGAACTGAAAAACGTCATCGAAAACATGGTAGTAGTCAGTCCGAATGAATACCTGCACAGCAATGATCTGCCATGGGGCATTGAAAAACCGGAGATCTTTGATGACCAGCCGACCTTGAAGGAAGCGGTGGAGGATTTTGAAAAGAGATTTTTGGAACGGGCAAAGGAACGCTGGAAAACAACCGAAAAAATCGGAGAGATGCTGAATGTCAACCAGTCGACCATTTCTCGCAAACTGCGAAAATACGGAATCGAATGACGCTTTGTCGTTGACTTCGAGGCGCGAACAGATTCGGCCTGACGGCATGAGTCTGTTTTCTTTTTTGCAGGACAGATGGCATAAAATTTGCTTGATTTATAAGATAGATATCATTTGATCTTGTGAGCTTGAAGGGAGAAGAATCATGGAAAAAAGACCATCAAACAGGATATTATACACTCCGGCAAAAATCGGAACGATGGAACTGAAAAATCGTTGGATTATGCTCGCCATGCATACCGGATACGCGCAAAAAGACGGGGGCTTCAGCAAGCGAGATTACGCTTTTTACCGCGAACGAGCTGTCGGCGGTATGGCAGCGATCACCCTGGTGGGAGCCGTCAATGAAGAAGCCGAGCAGGAGCACATGCATCGTTTGGATCGTCCGGAGCTTGCAGAAGGTTTAAAAAAGGTTTGCGATGTCATCCACGAAGCAGATACAAAGGTGATTGTCCAGCTTTTTCATGCAGGGAGAAATAAGAGGACTACGGATGAACAGCCTATCATGCCGGTTGCGCCTTCCGCGGTGCCTTCTCCGATTTATCGAACCATGCCGCGCGTGATGAGCGAGGATGACATCCAAAGAACCATCGCTGACTTTGCTAACGCGGCAAAACACTGCAGAGACTGCGGCGCGGATGCCGTTGAAGTCAGTGTCAGCGCAGGATATCTTTTGAGCCAGTTTCTGTCACCTCTTGTAAATCAGAGAACTGATGCGTGGGGCGGAGACAGTGATGCGCGAATGCGATTTCCAACTGCTGCTCTGATCGCGATTCGTGAAGCAGTGGGCAAACAGTATCCGATTCTGATCAAAATTTCCGGCGGGGATATGCTTGGCGGATACGATCTGCAATATATGGCGGATTTTATCAATCAGCTTCCAGCGGGGACAGTTAACGGTGTTACTGTGACCGGCGGTTGGCATGAAGCTCCGGTACCGCAGATCAGCTATCATGCCAAACCGGGGGCGTTTTCTTATTTGGCGCGTCAGATCAGAGAGAAAAGCGGATTGCCGGTGATCGCCTGTAACCGGATTCATACGGAAGACGTGGCAGAGCAGATCCTTGAAGCCGGTGATGCTGATTTTGTCGGCGCAGCAAGGCCGTTTTTGACGGATCCGCAGTTTATCAACAAGATGCGGAGCGGTAAGCCGTATTATCCGTGTCAGGCCTGCAATAAAGGATGTATTGAACGAGTGTTAAAGGGCGAGGATGTTGCCTGTGCCTTCAATCCGGAGGCCGGAAGAGAATATCTGATCAAGAAGCCGAGAACTGTGGACCGGAACCTTTTGCTTGGGGGAGCAGGTCCGGTCGGACTGATGGCGGCAGTCTACGCGGCACGAAGCGGAAATCGCGTAACTGTGATGACGAGAGATCCGGAAATTGGAGGAAGACTCAATTTGGCATGTAAACCTCCTTTTAAGCAAGGCTTAAAAAAATTTACGGAAGCCGCAGCCGCGGAACTGCGGGAACTGGGGGCTGTGATCGAAACGAACGCACCTGTAACGAAGGATTCAATACTTGCGGGGCATGTCGATGAGGTTTTTCTGGCCTTTGGCGCGGAACCGATCCGACTGAAGCTTGCGGGCATTGAAAAACTAAAAGCGTACACTGCTGATGAAGTTCTGAACAATCCGAAGATTGCGCTGGGCAAAAAAGTAATTGTCGCGGGCGGCGGCTCCGTCGGGCTTGAGACCGCGGAATATCTTGCGACAAAGTGCAATCCGGATGGGGATAGAAGTGTGACTGTTGTTGAAATGGAAGAAAAAGCAGGAAAGGATCTCGGCGGCATGAAATGGATCGTGATGAAAGCTTTAAAGGGTCTGCAGGTTTCGGTTCTCACTTCCACGAAATTACTCTGTTGTACGCAAGAAGGCGTGGTCGTTGAAAAGGACGGGGAAGAAACATGTCTGCCGGCGGATACGCTCATTTTCGCGGTTGGCGCGAAACCAAGGCACGATTTGGAACTGGAAACATGGCTGCAGAAAAAGAAAATTCCGTATCATATCATCGGTGACGCGCAGAAACCGTCCAATGTTATGAATGGGCTGGCGGAGCTGTATCGCACATTTTATCAGTTAGAAAAAGGATGAAAGCGCACATAACGAAGCCTGCGATTTCTATGTGCCCATGGCGTTTACCCATGCGTGCCGCTCCGCAAGGTGCTTTTGTCGATATTCCGGAAACATCGCATGGCGATGTTTCCTTCATAACAAAAAATGCAGGAATGCAAAAAATGTGCAAAGTATCAAGACGAAAGCATGCAAAAAAGCATAGTAAGAAAAAGAGTTCTTAAACCAGATGAAAAGAAAGGTTGAATTTTCAACGTTTCTTTTCTTTTTTTCAGCGGATTTTCGTTTGGCACGCATGTTGCAATAAGATAAAGACAAACAGAATAAACGCAAGAAGCGAGCAGAGACACAGAGAAAGGAACGACAATGAGAAACGTAGTTATTGTAGCCGCGGCCAGAACTCCAATCGGAACGATCGGCGGACAATTTAAAACCATTACATCTTTGGATTTATCTATTCCTGTTATGCAGGGTTTAGTCGAAAGAGCCGGTATCAATCCGGAAATTATCGATGATGTGATCTGGGGATGCAACTACCAAAGAACATATAAAGAAAACAATTTGGCCAGAGTCGCTCTGGTAAAAGCGGGGCTGCCTGTGACTGTACCGGGCATTACCATTCACAGAAACTGCACCTCCTCCATGTCATCCATTCAATTTGGATTCTATCAGATCATGGCAGGCGAGGCAGACTGTATCATGGCCGGCGGCGCTGACAGCATGAGCACCGCGCCGCATATGGTATTCGACGCGAGATACGGTAAAAAATATGGGCACATGGAAATGCGCGACTCCATGTGGGATTCCCTGACCAACCTCGGCGTAGGTCCGGCGATGGGCATCACCGCGGAGAATGTCGCGGATGAATATAACGTAACCAGAGAAGAAATGGACGCTTACTCCCTGCGCTCCCAGCAGAGAGCGGTCGCGGCCATCGACGCCGGCAAGTTCAAGGAAGAGATCATCCCGGTTACCGTACATGGTAAGAAGGGCGATATCACCTATGATACAGACGAATATCCGAGAAGAGACGCAAGCCTGGAGAAGCTGGCAAAGCTGAAACCAACCTTCAAAGAAGACGGCAGAGTCACCGCGGGTAACGCGTCCGGCATGAACGACGCATCTTCCGGTGTGATCTTGATGAGTGAAGAGAAGGCCAAGGAGGTCGGCGCGCCGATCCTGGCGAGAATCGTATCGGTAGCCACCACCGGTGTCAGACCGGAAGTCATGGGCATCGGACCGATCAGCGCATCCCAAAAGGCGCTCAAAAAGGCGGGTCTGACCATTGACGATATCGATTTGTTTGAGATCAACGAAGCGTTCGCGTCTCAGTGCATCGCCTGCGCGAAGACCCTTCGTATCGACGAGGATAAGCTGAATGTCAACGGCAGCGGCATTTCCTTGGGACATCCGGTCGGTGCGACAGGCTCCAGACTGGTTGTCACCCTGCTGCATGAGCTGAAGAGACGCGGCGGCAAGTACGGACTGGCGTCCTTATGCGCGGGCGGCGGCATGGGAACGACCGTGATCATCGAAGCAGTTTAAACTTTATTCGTAAATCAACAAAAGTAAGGATGCATAAAAATCATAAAAATCAGGAGGAAATTATGAGCTGTGTAGTAAAAGAATGGCTTCCGGTAGCAAAGGTGCAGGAAGAATATAAGAAAAAATTAGTGACGGCGGATGAAGCAGTCAAAATCGTAAAATCCGGGGACTATCTCCATTATGGCCTTTTTACGGGTGTTGTTGTCGATCTCGATACAGCACTTGCCAAGAGAACGCAGGAACTCGAGGATGTTACCATCTGCACAACCATGTGGAGTTACGCTGAACCACCTGCAGTGCTGCAGGCAGATCCAAAGGCAGAGCATTTCCACTACGCGAGCAGCCACTTTACACCGATTGAAAGAAAGTGCAATAAAGCAGGCAACTGCTGGTTCCTGCCGGTTCAGTTCCGCGAAAACACAAAATTCTACGAGGAATGCAGACCAACCTTCGATGTCGCGATGCTGCAGGTCGCGCCGATGGACAAGTCCGGAAACTTCAATCTCGGACCGCAGGTAGCGGAATACTGGGGCATCCTCAAAAACTCCAAGAAGATCATCGTGGAAGTCAACGAGAATATGATCGTTAACCATGGATTTGAGAACTATATCAACATCAGCCAGGTCGATTATGTTGTAGAAGGCTCTAATACCCCGCTTCCGACCATCAACGCGAAAGAGGCAAACGATGTAGAAAAGAAGATGGCGGCGCATATCGTAAAGTTGATCGAAAGCGGTAGCACGTTGCAGCTCGGCACCGGCGGTTTCCCGAATTATGTGGGTAAGCTGATCGCGGAATCCGATATTAACGACTTAAGCGTTCACACCGAAATGTTCGTAGACGCTTATCTGCACTTGTTCCAGGCAGGCAAGCTGACCGGCAACAAGAAGATCAACAAGGGCAAGATGACCTATACCTTCGCGATGGGTTCGCAGGAGCTTTATGACTGGATCAATGATAACCAGATGATGCAGGTCGGACCTGTTGAGTACATTAACGATGTGGATGTCATTTCCCAAAATGATAAGATGGTTTCGGTTAACAGCTGCCTGCAGGTAGACCTCTTTGGTCAGGTCAATTCCGAATCCGCAGGACTGCAGCATATCGGTGGAACCGGCGGACAGCTCGACTACGTTATGGGTGCGTTCAAGTCCAATGGCGGCAAGAGCTTCTTATGCCTGCCGTCCACCAGAACCTTAAAGGACGGAACCAAGGAATCTCTGATTCGCGCAACCCTTCCGGAAGGCTCTATTGTTTCCACTCCGAGAAGCGGCGTGCACTACATCGTAACCGAGTACGGCGCTGTCAATCTGAAGGGCAAGACAACCTGGGAAAGAGCGGAGCTGCTTGTTTCCATCGCGCATCCGGATTTCAGAGATGAACTGATTGAGTCCGCGAAGAAGATGGGTATCTGGAGAGAACGCAGCACCGTTGTAAAATAATATTGCCGCAAATCTCATACATAATGAAACCTTTCTTTATGTATTTTCCTCACATATGGCACATCAACCGTAAAAGGATGTCAGCATTGCGAAAAGCCGCGTGTTGGCATCCTTTTGCATTTTAAGCGCGCGTCTCGGAGCACGTTTATTTTGGTACAGTGTGGAGAGAAGTGCTATGCGCGAGCGATGTGAAAATGCATCGTTCTTATGTGATGCATCTCGCATCCGGCAAAATCAGCGATGGAACCACGTAAAAAAGCTTGAAAAATCAATGCTTTGTTGGGTCATATCTTTTGGCACGATTCATGCATATAAGAATAGACAAAAGAGAATTCTGTTTGAGACAGATGACGAAAACCAAAGAGAAAGGACAAAAATAAAACATGGATTGGAAAGAGTATTATAAAAGCAGAGTTGTCACAGCAGAAGAGGCGCTCAGCCAGATTAGAGACGGTGAAATGGTAATGCCTTCGCATGCGGCAGCAGAGCCGAAATATTTAACTTACAAGATGGTAGAGATGAAAGACCGTTTTCATAATGTAGGCATTCTGCAGGGTTTGAATATCGGTGATGCACCTTATGCAGCAGAGGATTGCTACAAGCATTTTGTGATCAACTCTTTCTTCTACGGCGCGAACAACAGAAAATGTTTGCAGGAGGGCAGAGGAGAAACGATTCCAATCCATTTCTATGCGCAGCCAGTCGCGATGAGACAGCATGCGGTGCCTGTTGATGTCGGTCTGATTCAGGTAACACCGCCGGATGAAGACGGCTATGTCAACATGGGAACCTCCTGCGACCAGACAGCAGAGATCGTGAAGCTTGCAAGGATCACCATCGCGCAGGTCAATAAGAATATGCCGCACCTTTGCGGACAGACCAAAATCAAGGTTACAGATATCGATTATTTCGTGGAATATGACGAGGACATTTACGAGCTGCCGTTCATCACCAGTGATGATCCGGTTTCCGAAAAAATCGGCTACCACATTTCGACGCTGATCGAAGACGGCGCGTGCCTGCAGATGGGGCAGGGCAAGGTGCCGAATGCGATTCTGAAGTTCCTCGAGCATAAAAAAGATTTAGGTATTCATACTGAGGTATTCTCCGACAACTTGATTCCACTGGTCAAGAAGGGCGTGGTCAACGGACAGGCGAAGCAGATTGATAAAGGCAAGATCGTTGCGACCTTTGTACAAGGGACGAAAGACTTATATAAATTTGTGGACAATAACCCGATGATCCAGCTGATGCCAGTCGACTACACGAATAATGTCGGCATCATCGCCCAGAATGATAACGTGGTAGCGATCAACTCCGCACTCGAAGTAGATCTGATGGGTCAGGTCGTTGCAGATTCCGTTGGCAGCAAGATGTTCTCCGGTGTCGGCGGACAGCAGGATTTCCTCAGAGGTGCAGAGCAGTCCAAAAACGGAAAGCCGATCATTGCGCTGCCGTCTACGGCAAAGAATGACACGATTTCCCGTATCGTCGCAGGTCTGAAGCCGGGCACACCGGTCACCACGACCAGAAATGAAGTGCACTATGTCGTTACGGAATACGGTATCGCGGATCTGTTCGGCAAGTCCATCAACCAGAGAGCAGAGGCGCTGATCAACATCGCGCATCCGAAGTTCAGAGATCAGCTCAGAAAGGACTTCGAACAATATCAGAGAGAAGCAGGCAGAATTTATTTCTAACTGATTTCCTATAAATGCATCCTTAAATAAAAATCACCCCGATTCATGTGGAATGGATCGGGGTGATTTTTTGGATGCGCTCGGCGGCGCACTGCACAGCGGTCTCAGAAACCGTACCAGTGCATCAGGAATGCTGCGAACAGCGGAACAGTCGCGACGGACAAGAAAGTCGTAAAGGCTACCATTTCGGCGCAGGTCAGTGAGTTTTTTCCTTCGATAGCAACGACCGGAACGGCTGCGACCGCGCCCGGAAAGACTGCCGCAAACGTCATGCACAATTTTACCTCCGGCAGGATCGGCAGCCAGTTGACTGCCAGAAAGGTCAAAACCGGAAGCAGGAGCATCTTGAGGACAGAAATCGCGACGAGTTTGCCGTTCTTTATGATCTTGAGCGGATTGCTCTCTCCGAGCTGCACGCCAACGAGCAGCATGGAAATCGGAACGGTCGCGTCGCCGATGGTCTCGATCGACTCAAAGAGCAGCGCAGGCAGATGCAGACCGGCAAACAGCAGGATGATGCTGACGAACGCAACGATCGTATTGATATTCAAGAGGGAAGCAAGCACCGAGCGGAGGTCGAACGCGCTCTTTTTCTGCGGATCCTGCGAACCCATCGACAGGATGATCGGGCCTAATGTGTACAAATAGAGCGTTAGCGTGATATTGTGCACGACCATGAAGTACAGAATATCCTGACCGAAGAGGGCCAGTGTGATCGGAAAGCCCATGAATCCGCTGTTGAGCGAGGCAAAGACAAAGGCATAAACGCCGACGTCCTCCAGCGGAGAAACGCGAAGCAGATACTTGCAAAGCACCCAGCCCAGTACTGCCGCACAAACCGAAAAGAGCGCGGCGCCGAGCAGCGTATAGAGAGTCGCCGCGAAGGTATCATCGGTCAATTCTTTGGAAGTGATCGATGAGAAGAACATACAGGGCGCGATGACCTTGATCAGTAAGTTGGTCAGGAATTTGTTCCCCTCGCGCGGAAGAACGCCGGTACGGTTGGCGACGAAGCCGACCGCCATGATCAAAAATATAGATACGATTTTTTCTACAATCAAACCCATGTGATTCTAAGCTGCCTTTCTGTGTGGTATGTGATTTGCCTGTTTTCTCTCAAAGGAATAACAAAAAACAGATATAAACATTATAGCATTTTTTCTTTGAAAAGTCTTGACTTTTCGCTGTTTTTCGATATAATTTTTTTATAGAGTGTTTAGTATTTCTAAACTTAAAGTTTAATATTTCAAAGACCGAAAACACAGAATGCTGCGAAGGGAAAACAAAAGCCCCACGCGGCGTTTTTGCGCACGCGCTGCGCGGCGTTACGGAAGGAGTGTTTCATGGAAATCGGTAGTAAAATCAAGGAGCTGCGGATGAAAAACGGTTTGACGCAGGAGGAGCTGGCGGATCGCAGCGAGCTTTCCAAGGGCTTTATCTCGCAGCTCGAAAACGATGTGACCTCGCCGTCAATCTCGACCCTCGAGGATATTCTGCAGTGTCTGGGCATGACGCTGAACGAGTTTTTCGCGGAGGTACCGCAGCCGCCGCAGATCGTATTCGGTGAGGAAGACTATTTTGAGAAGGAGGACGCGGAGCTGCAGACTTTCACGCAGTGGATCATTCCCAACGCGCAGAAGAACAGGATGGAGCCGATCCGCATGCAGATCCGGTCCGGCGGGCAGGCCTACCCGGACAATCCGCACGAGGGTGAAGAATTCGGCTACGTCCTCAAGGGTGAGATCACGATCGTACTCGGTCATGAACAGTATCACGCGCGTGCCGGAGAAGCGTTTTATTACACCGCGGATAAGGAACACTATATCATATCGAAGAAAGGAGCGGAAATTCTGTGGGTCAGCACCCCGCCGAGTTTCTAACAGGACGCATGGCATTGATCGAATTGCAGAATATCTCAAAATCTTACGACGGAGAGCTGGTGCTCGACGAGTTTGACCTCAAGATCAAGGAAAACGAGTTTATCACGCTGCTCGGACCGTCCGGCTGCGGCAAGACGACGACGCTCAGAATTTTGGGCGGGTTTGAAACGCCGGATACCGGCAAGGTGCTGTTTCAGGGACAGGATATCACCCATCTGGCCCCAAACAAGCGGCAAATCAATACCGTATTCCAAAAATATGCGCTGTTTCCGCATATGAATATCGCTGACAATATCGCTTTCGGGCTCAAGATCAGTAAAAAGAGCCAGGATTATATCAATGATAAAATCAAATATGCGCTGAAGCTGGTCAATCTCAGCGGCTACGAAAAGCGTTCGGTGGACTCACTTTCCGGTGGGCAGCAGCAGCGCATCGCCATCGCCAGAGCGATCGTCAACGAGCCGCGTGTGCTTTTGCTCGATGAGCCGCTTGGGGCGCTGGATCTCAAGCTGCGGCAGGAAATGCAGTACGAGTTGATCAGACTGAAAAACGAACTTGGAATTACGTTCCTTTACGTCACCCACGACCAAGAGGAGGCGCTCACGATGTCCGATAAGGTTGTGGTCATGAATCAGGGCTATATCCAGCAGATGGGGACGCCGGAGGAGATCTACAACGAACCGGAGAATGCTTTCGTGGCGGACTTCATCGGGGACAGCAATATCCTCGACGGCATGATGATGGAGGACCGCGTGGTGAAGATCTGCGATCATATTTTCCCATGTATCGACGAGGGTTTTGGGCGTAAGAAACCGGTGGACGTCGTGATCCGGCCAGAGGACATCATCATCGCGAGGCCCGGCAGCGGCGTCATGGACGGTGTGGTGACGTCCAACGTTTTCATCGGGGTACATTATGAGATGTGCATCGAGGCGGGCGGCTTCGAGTGGCTGGCGCAGAATACGGTCAGCTATCCGGTCGGCACGCAGGTGTCGATCGATGTATTGCCGGAAAATATTCAGATTATGCACAAGCCGCAGTCCGAGGATGAGCAGGCGATCGTGCTGGAAGATTTTGAGTAGGATGAGAGACAGACAGGAGGAAAGGGAAGAATATGACAAAAAAACTTTTTTCGGCGCCGTTCATCGTCTTTATGATCTGCGGTACGCTGATCCCTGCGTGTGTCATCGCCTATTACGGATTTACGGACCGCAGCGGAGCGTTTACTTGGACGAATGTGGTCGCGATGGCGACCGGGCAGCACGCCAAGGCGCTGGGGCTTTCACTGCTGCTGGCATTTATCAGTACAGCCATTTGCCTTTTGCTGGCGTTTCCGCTGGGTTTGATTCTCAAGGGAACGAAGCTGGGCAGAAAAGGCTTCATGATTTTTGTGTTTATCCTGCCGATGTGGATGAATTTTTTGCTTCGCACGATGGCATGGCAGGTTTTGCTTGAAAAAAACGGTATCATCAACAGCTTTTTGGCGGCGATCGGGCTGCCGCAGCTGACAATCATCAACACCGCGGCGGCGGTGGTGCTGGGCATGGTCTACGACTATCTGCCTTTCATGGTGCTGCCGATCTATAACGCGATCGTCAGAATTGACAAACATCTGATCGAGGCGGCCTATGATCTGGGTGCAGAGAAGCGGACGGTGCTGGCGAAGATCATCATTCCGCTGAGTGTGCCGGGTATCGTCAGCGGGGTGACGATGGTTTTCGTGCCGTCTCTGACGACGTTCGCGATCTCCAATATGCTCGGCGGCGGCAAGGTCAATCTGATCGGCAACATCATCGAGCAGGAGTTTACCGCCAGCTCCAACTGGAACCTCGGCTCGGGGCTTTCTCTGGTGATGATGATCTTCATTGTGATCAGCATGGCGCTGATTGAAAAATTTGACAGAAATGGGGAGGGCAATATGATATGAAAAAGCTTCTTGGCGGGCTGTATCTGGCCCTCATTCTCCTCTTTTTGTATCTGCCGATCGGCACACTGATGGTGCTTTCGTTCAACGAGGGCAAGAGCATGAACGCGTGGCAGGGGTTTTCGACGAAATGGTATGCGGAGATGTTTCGCAATCAGGAGATCATGGAGGCGCTCGGCAATACGCTCACGATTGCGCTCTGGGCATCGGTGGCGGCAACGGTCGTAGGGGTGTTGGCATGTGTGGGGCTGCAGGCGATGAGCGAAAAAAACCGTTCGTTTTTTATGGCAGCCAACAATATTCCGCTTCTGAATGCGGATATTGTGACCGGTATCTCGATCATGATGAGTTTTTTGCTGTTCGGCATCAGCTTGAGCTACGGAACGGTGCTGTTTGCGCACATTACCTTCTGCATCCCGTATGTGATCCTGTCAGTGATGCCGAAGTTCAAGCAGCTGGAGAATCATGCCTATGAGGCGGCACTGGATCTGGGGGCAACACCAGCCTATGCGTTTTTTAAGGTTGTGCTGCCGGATATTATGCCGGGGATCATTTCCGGATTTTTGCTTTCGTTTACGATGTCGGTCGATGACTTTGTAATTACGCATTTTACGCGCGGCGCGGGCATCAATACGTTGTCGACGCTGATCTACAGCCAGGTCAAGGTCGGGGTGCGGCCGACGCTGTACGCACTGTCGACGCTGATTTTCGTCGTGGTACTGCTGGTTTTGATTGTGTTCAATCTGATGTCGGCGGGCGGCAGGGCGCAGAAGGATTATTACGCATCCGCAAAGAAAGGGCTTTCGATGCGGACCGCCGGCGCGTTTGTGCTGGTGCTGCTGGTCGCAGTGCTGGGACTGAACCAGTATGCGGGTTCACTGGTCGGCGCGCAGAATCAAGGGCGGCTCTATATCTATATGTTCGGTGACTATATCGATCCGGATTTGATTGACCGCTTTGAAGCGGAGACCGGCTATGAGCTGATCGTGGATTATTTTGATACCAACGAGGAAATGTATCCGGTCATCAAAAACAGTACCGCCGAATACGATGTGGTCTGCGCATCGGACTACATGATCGACAAGATGCGCAAGGAGGGCTTGCTGGCGGAGATCGATTTCGACCATGTACCGAACAGTAAAAAACTCACAGATAATGTCAAGGCTTTCATTGAGGATTTCGATCCGGGTATGCGCTACAGTGTGCCGCACACCTGGGGCACTTATGGGATTATCTACAATACGGAGATGATCCATGGGCCGATCACGAGCTGGTCACAGCTGTGGTCAGAGGCGTACGCCGGAGAGATCATCATGCCGAACGCGATCCGCGAGTGCGACATGGTGGCGGCGAAGCTTCTCGGTTATTCGATGAACACGCTGGATGAAAACGAATTGTCGGAGATTACTGATCTTCTGATTGCGCAGAAACCGCTGGTATACAGCTATGCCAATGATAATGCGCGTGATCTGATGATCGGGGATTCGGCGACGCTGGCGGTCATCACCTCTGGTGACGTTCTCTATGCGCAGGAGGAAAACGACAAGCTGGACTTTGTGGTGCCGGAGGAGGGCACTGAGGTCTGGACAGACTGCTGGGCGATCCCGCGCGCGGTGAACAACAAGGCGGGCGCGGAGGCATGGCTCAATTTTATGCTGGACGGCGAGATCGCGCGCGTCAATTTTGAGTATTTGACCTATGGAATCCCGAACAAGGAGATTTTGGATCTGACAGATAATCCGATTCTCAATCCGCCCGCGGAGGTACTCGCCAAGTGTGAAACACTGGCGAACCTTGGCAATGATGGTGACGATATGTACAGCCGCTACTGGAAGCTGTTTAAGGCAAAGTAGGGGGCGTTGCGGACACGCGCGGCATGATGCCGCGCGTGTTTTGCTGTGCTGCGTACGGGGGATCGCTTACAGGCCTGATGGTCTGCGCGATTCATGCCTACGCGCAGTTTTTGTATGTGTTGTAAAAATATATAAAATTATTCTTGACATTTCTAGAGAATAAAAGTAATATAATTACAGAATATAAAACAAATACGTAAAGAATGGCGCCATTCTCCTGATGAAATCACAGGAGGAATCAAATGAAAAAACAAGAAATAATGAAGAATACAGCGGAACAGCGCTTGATCCCGTTTACCGACGACTTGATGTTTGCTCTTGTCATGCGTGATACGGAAATTTGCCGGGAATTTTTGCGGCTGATATTGCCGGAGGAGTTTGGGGAAATTAAAATCGCTTCGCCGGAAGATCCATTATTCGGCGAACGCGAAGATGCAAAAAACGCTTCGGTATACCAAAGTGAAGGAGGAAATCAACTTACCTCAGAGCCACAAAAGACGATGAAGTTTGTGCCGGATATGCACGGGGTTCGATTGGATGTGTATATCAAGTCAGATAAGGCGTGGGCAGAAATCGAAATGCAAACAGGAAATGATCCGCATTTAGGCAAGCGCAGTCGTTTTTATCAATCGAATATGGATCTTGACTGTTTGGAAGAAGGACGTGATTATCACGAACTGAAAAAAAGTTATGTGATTTTTTTCTGTACTTTTGATCCGTTTCATCAAGATGAGCCGATTTATTTTTTTCAAAACTGGGACTATGAAAAAGGCTTGAAATTAGATGATTTTTCGTATAAACTGATCATAAATACAAAGTGTTCTGAGGCAAAAGTACCGGATAAGCTCAGACCATTGTTCGCTTATGTCAATGGTGCAGCAGACTGCGAAGGCTCAGATCTCGTAGAGAAAATCGATCAACGTGTGAAAAAATTCAATACGGATGATTGGAGGCGAAAGTTTATGACATTTGAGCATTATGTAAAAGAGAAGGCTGCACAGGCATATGAGGAAGGTGCCGCAAAGGCACAAAAGGAAATTGCCAAAAAACTGAAAGCAGCGGACATGCCGCCGGAAGTTATTGCAGAATATACCGGACTGACGGTGGAAGAAGTTACACAATTATAAGATAGAGTCAACCATGCTGCACGCACGGGGGATCGCTTACGGGTCTGATGGTCTGTGCGATTCATGCCTGCGCGCAGTTTTTTCATGTATTGTAAAAATATATAAAAATGCGCTTGAAATGTAAGAATACTTGTGATATAGTAAATATATAACAGTTATATAATTTAATGCAAAATGGAAACGGAGAGGATGAAAAACAAGCTTGAAAAGCAGAATATGGAAAATCAGATGAGAGCCGCGGCGGATTGGGAGCCGCTTGCACGCGGCATCTTGCAGGAGCCACGGCTGTTTCAGATCGGGTTTGTGGGGATCTGTGAGGGGGCGGGCGCGACGACGGTGGCTGCGGCTGCAGCCGCGGCCATCGGCAGGCAGCATGGACGCACTGTTTTTGCGGAGGGACAGCGCCCGCAGCCGGGCAGAATGCGGACGCTGGACTATTTGGGTTTGGAACAGGTGCTGAAAAAGGGCAAGCTGCCGATTTATCAAGACGTGAACTGGCAGATTGCCGGATTCGGCGGGCGGGCGCGCGATGATTTCGGGGACGGCGGCAGGCAGGGGCGTGGCGTAAACCGTAGGAGAACTGACGAGTCGCCGCGCGGCGGTTTTGCGGATTCCGACAGGCAGGGACGCGGCAGCAGTTTTGAGAAGTTCGGCGGGCGGGCACGCGATGGCTTTGAAAACTGCGGCAGGCTTGCGTGTGGCGCTGCCTGTGAGGGTACCGGCGGGGCGGTCAGCCGCGATGCAGCCGCTTTGACGCCTGCGGGCGGCATTTGGATTTTGGATGAGCCGCCGCAGGCGCAGTGGCAGCGCTGCGATGTGCTCGTCTGTGTCGTCGATCCGCTGCCTGCGAGGGTGCTGGCAGGACTTGCGCGGCATCACTGCCTGCGGGCAGAGCAAAAAGAACGAGAGAGCCGCGGCGAGCATTCCCTGCTGTGGGTCATGAACAAGGAGAATCCGGCGGTCGACAGGCGAGAGCTGGAAAGATTTCTCAAGATCCGCTTTGACGCCGCGCTGCCTCTCCTGCCGACGGAATTCTTTTATCAGGCTGCGTACCAAGAGATGCCATGGATTCGGAGTTTATACGCCAAAGAAACCCTTTTCCAAAAACGCGACGCCCGAACCGATGACTTCCGCGACACCATAGAAACGCTTTCTTCGGCAATTTTCTCCAGATTACCACAATTTGTTATTTAATTTTCTGTCAAAATGATGTATAATGGTATTGCCCCGCAAGCGCGAGTAGAAACGAAGCGCGAGCGGCTAGGCAAACCTTATGCTGAAGTTCACCAGCTTTGAAGCCCTAGCCCGCTGATTTGCAGCCCTAGCCCGCTGATTGACGAGCCGTAAGGCGATGGCAGAAGCGAGGCAGGTCTCACGCCAAAAAGTGCAGCGCTTTAGCGCGTGGCACTTTAAGGGACGAGCCGCAAGGCGATGGCAGAAGCGAGGCAGGTCTCATGCCAGAAACGCAGCGCTTCAGCGCGTGGCGTTTTACGGCGAGCTGGCTATGAACTTGTCGTATAATGTTCTTGGCACTGCGATTGCGGAGAGACAGCGAACGCAGAGCAGATGCAAGACAGATGTCCGAGCGAAGGCGACTGGCGAGCCGGAAGGCGACGACAGAGCCGCTCAGCGACCGGACCAATGGTATTATCACAGCACAAATATCACATATCAAAGGGGAACTCATGATTACATTTGAGCATGTAACGAAGAAATATCGCACCAACATCGGTTTGGACGATGTCAGCGTGCATATCCATAAAGGCGACTTCGTATTTCTGGTCGGGCCGAGCGGCGCCGGCAAGTCAACGTTTATCAAGTTGATTCTGAAAGAGATCGATGCGGATGAGGGAACGATCCAGGTCGGTGATTTTACGGTCACTGAACTGTCGAACAGGGAGATCCCACAGTTTCGCCGTAAGGTGGGGACGGTGTTCCAGGATTTCCGTCTGCTGCCAAAAAAGACAGTATTTGAGAATGTAGCGTTTGCCATGGAGGTACTGCATAAGACCCCGCGGCAGATCCGCAAGCAGGTGCCGCAGATTCTGAGTCTGGTGGGCATTAGCGACAAGGCACATAAATATCCGGATGAGCTCTCGGCAGGCGAACAGCAGAGAGTCGCGATCGCGCGCGCGATCGTCAACAATCCGGCGGTTCTGATCGCGGACGAACCGACCGGAAATCTCGATCCGCATACCGCATGGGAGATTATGGACTTACTGGACCAGATCAATCTGCGCGGCACGACGATCGTCATGGTCACGCATGCCAAGGACATCGTCGACAAGATGCGGAAACGTGTCATTGCCATTGAAAAGGGTAAGATCGTCCGGGATTCTGCCGGACAATACGGCTACGCAAAAGGGGGTATGCAGGATTGAGCAGTTTATTGTACAACATCAAGCAGGGATTCCTGCAGATTTTCAGAAATCGCGGCATGAGTCTGGCGTCGATTTTTTCGATTCTGGCGATGCTGCTGATCCTTGGTCTGTTCTTTGTGATTACGGTCAATATCAACCTGTTTACGGAAGTGGTCAAGCAGGACTATGACCAGGTGGAGGTCTTCCTGCTCGACGGCACGTCCAAGGCGAAAGCCGAAGAGCTGATCACGCAGATCAAAGCACAGCCGGGCGTCACCGACGCGGCTTATCGCAGCAAGGATGAGGCGCTTGAAATCATGAAGGAACGCTGGGGCGAGAGCGGCTATCTTTTGGACTCGCTCGGCAAGAATCCGCTGCCGGCCTCAATCCTGATCAGCGTGGACTCACTGGAGAACGCGGGGAATATTGCAGCCTATGCGGGTAGTCTGGACGGTATCGACGATGTGCAGTACTATCAGGAAACCGTCGAGAAGCTGACGAAGATCACGAATTTCCTGCAGATCGGGGCGTTGATCATCATGGGATTTTTGGTCATCGTTTCGGTTGTAGTCGTTTCCAACACGGTTAAACTGACAGTATTTGCCAGAGCAAAAGAGATCGCCATCATGAAATACGTCGGCGCGACCAACTGGTTCATTCGCGGACCGTTTCTGGCGGAGGGCATCATCATCGGTGTGCTGGCAGCTTTATTATCGACCGGCTGCATCGCACTGATCTATGACCGCATGATCGACGCCGTCGGCACGCAGGTGCTGGCGATCGTATCCTGTCCGCTGATCGCAGTCAGCTACATGACGAAGAACTTAGTCGTGATCTTTCTAGCGCTGGGGGCTAGCATCGGTGCATGGGGCAGCATCATTTCCATGAGAAAATTCCTGGATACTTAGAGCGCGGTGCCATAAAACGGTCGATGCGCGGCATGCAAGCGTGGCGCGGCGCAGCCGGTCTTAGAACGGTGCGTTGGGTGCATCGGCAGACAAGTTCTGTGTACCAAGACAAGAGCTAGGACCACTATGACAAAACATAGAAGATAAAGAAAAAAGATACAAAGGGGAAATGAGATGAAGTTACATAGGAGGAAATCTTTCATTCTGACAATCGCGGTCATCTTTACGCTGAGCATGCTGAGCAGTGTCTTTGCGTTTGCGGCGACCGAGAACGAGCTGCGCAACAATCTGGATGACGTAGAATCCGCACAGGATGAACTGAGCAGACAGATGACGCAGCTTTCCAAGGACATCAAGTCCCTGCAGAGCGATGTCGATGCGCTGAACGCCAAGATCAGCAAGACATCCACGGAGATTACGCAGACGGAAACGAAGATCCAGAAGAAAGAAGAGGAGATGCAGTCTCAGGAAAACAATCTCAACCAGAGATTACGGGTCATGTACAAGAACGGCTCGGTCGGCTTTATCGATGTGCTGCTCGGTTCCAACAGCATTTCGGAATTTGTTTCCAATGTCGGCATGATCCAGAAGATATACCAGAACGACATGGATGTTCTGGAGACCTTGAAACGAGAGCATGAAGAGCTGGAGAGGATTAAGGCCGGTCTGAAAATCAAGAAAGCAGAGCTTGCACAGCAGAAGCAGGAAATGGCAGACGAAAAGGTCAAGCTGGATGCCAAAAAGAAGGAACTTGAGAAGCAGGAGGACGAACTGCAGGCAGAGGCTGACCGCCTGACGGCCGAGATCGTCAAGCTGATGGATAAGAGCAGCCCGTATGTCGGCGGCACCTTTACTTGGCCTTGCCCATCGAGCCATTATATCACTTCGTCCTTCGGCAATCGTCTGCACCCGATCCTCAAGACCTGGAAGTATCATACCGGTGTGGATATCGGTGCGTCCAGCGGCAAGGATATTCTGGCAGCTGCGTCCGGCAAGGTTATCATGGCGACGACCTACGGCGGTTACGGCAACTGCGTGATGATCGACCACGGCGGCGGGATCGTAACGCTGTACGGACACGCGTCTAGGCTCTGCGTGAGCAACGGCGCGGTGGTCAAGCGCGGCGATGTGATCGCGAAGGTCGGCTCCACAGGCAGATCGACGGGACCGCATCTGCATTTCGAAGTGCGCAAGGACGGCGCTTACGTCGATCCGATGAGCTACTTCTAAAACGCTTCCGAGGAAGGATGATTATGCAGTTAAGCAGTACATTAACAAAATTGTTACATCAGCGCGGCATCACAGGAGAGGACGAGATCGCAGAGTTCCTCTCCCAAAAGCCGCGCAGGACGTATGACCCATTCCTGCTTGCAGACGCAGATGCGGGGGTGGATTTTATATTGCAGGAAATCGAAAAGGGCTCCCGCATCTGCATCTACGGTGATTACGATGCGGACGGCATTACGGCGACCAGCCTGATGCTGCATGTCCTGCGGTATCTGGTGCCGCCGGAGTGTGTGGGATACTATATCCCATCGCGCTTTGAAGAAGGCTACGGACTGAACCGGGAAGCACTCGGTCAGATTGCCGAGCGCGGTTATCAAGCAGTTATCACAGTCGACTGCGGCAGCGTATCTGCCGCAGAGGTCGCCTACGCGAAGGAGCTGGGTCTTGCGATTCTGGTGACCGACCACCATACGATCACCGACCGCATGGCGGACTGCCTGCTGGTCAACCCGAAACGCGCCGATTCCGGCTATCCGTTCCGCGAGCTCTGCGGCTGCGGTGTCGCCTTTAAGATGGCGCAGCTCCTGCAAAAACGCTGCGGACTCCCCAAGCATGTGCTCAGCGAGGTGCTGGACCTGGCAGCCATCGGCACGATGGGCGACATCATGCCGCTGTTGGACGAAAACCGGACCATCTGCAAATACGGTATGCAGATGATCAACAGCGGCAGCCGCTACGGGCTGCGCAAGCTTGCCGAGGGCGCAGGACTTACGCTCGGACACATTTCTTCAGAGAACATCAGCTTTGTGATCGTGCCGCACCTCAACGCCACAGGACGCATGGAGGATGCTTACCCGGCGGTCCGGCTGCTGACAGCCAGGGAAGACGATCCGGAAGTGCCGAGCATCGTGGAAGATCTGCTGCGCAAAAACAAAGAGCGCAGACGGCTTCAGCAGGAGACCTTCGAGGCGTGTACGGCAGACTTGATTCCGGAGGACTTTATCCTGATCCGTTCGGAGCATGCGCACGAGGGAATTGCAGGCATTGTAGCCGGCAAGATCAAAGAAACCTACAACCGCCCGACGGTGATCGTGACCCCATCCGGTGAGGAGAAGCAGTACCTCAAGGGCACCGGTAGGAGCATTGAGGGTGTGAATTTATATGCGCTGCTCAAGCATCACGAGCATCTGTTTGAAAAATTCGGCGGTCACGCGGGCGCATGCGGTTTTTTGATGCCCGCAGAGCACTTCGACGCATTGCGTGGGGGCTTGCTGAACGACATGGCGGCTCTGCTTGCAGAAAATCCGCAGCTTTTCGAAAAGCATTATGACGCAGATCTGGATCTGCCGTGCAGCGCGCTGACCATTCCCTTCGCGGAGGAACTGGAACTGCTGGCGCCGTTCGGCAACCAAAATCCAAAACCGCTGCTGCGCGTGCGGAACGTGCGCATCAGCCGCATTCGTCCGCTCGGTACCGATGGGAAGCATGTGGGATTCTCCATCGCTGACCACAGCGGCTGCGAAATCGCCTGCGTGCTGTTCAACAAGGCAGAACGCTATATGGAACTGCTGCGTAGCGGTTATGCCGATGAAGTCCTCGGCAGTTTAGAATGCCGTACCTGGCAGGGTCGCAAGCAGCTGCAGTTCATGGTAGAGGAAATTTTGTAAGATTGATTTGACGAGATCGGAAAAGCGAGGTATAATACTTTTATACGGTAAAGCTTTGCAAAGCAACGGGTGCGCGGAGGCGGCAGTGCAGCGATGCAGCAGCGCGGCGTATGCGCAATGCTGCAAAAGAAGGAGACGGATATGGCATACGAATCGAAGTTTAAAAAAGAAGATATCGATGAATTGTTTGAGGCAGTGCTGACCCTGCGGGATTTGGAGGACTGCTACCGTTTCTTTGAGGACATCTGTACGATCAACGAAATACACGCGATCGCGCAGCGCCTGCAGGTCGCGAAGCTGCTTTCCGAAAAGAAAACCTACAGTGAGATCGAAGCAATTACCAACGCATCCACCGCGACGATCAGCCGTATCAACAAATGTCTGGTCTACGGGGCGGACGGCTATCAGAGAGTTTTGGAGCGTCTCAAGGAAAAAGAAGAAGCATAGCGAGAAACATGCACGATAGGGACGCCGCAAGGTGTCCCTTTTTGATGGAAATATCGCCATGCGATATTTCCGGAATCATGATTCTCCAACTTCATCGCCAGCCGCGAGCGCGGGCTGTCAAACAGAAAGGGTGAGAGAGATGAAATACAGCATTTATATTTATGA
>ERZ773242.1021-NODE-1021-length-29338-cov-14.394905_pt1 | contig 29338 bp, 27 predicted proteins | sample MGYA00511077_ERZ773242 | MGnify/ENA primary metagenome ERZ773242 (study PRJEB29015, sample SAMEA2737754) | human gut metagenome | biome: human gut; feature: human-associated habitat; material: faeces | place: China | collected 2012 ... | reverse complement strand
ATCATGTGAGTGGTGCAGAATATGACGATGCTGGTAAAACGGAGTACGAGGGAATTCGTCAGAAGTCTGTTCCGACTATTGAACAGCGCGGACTTGCTGCAGTCAGCTCCTCCGCATTTGCGGCACTTTATAGTGCATTTGGAAAATACGATGTGGTGCACATCCACGCTGAAGGACCGGCGTTCTTTGCATGGCTGCCGAAGATGTTTGGAAAAAGAGTTGTAGTTACCGTCCATGGCATTGATTGGCAGCGCGAGAAATGGCAATCAGGACTTGGCTCTAAGTTTATCCACCAAGGCGAAAAAAATGCTGCGAAATATGCGGACGAGGTCATTGTTCTGAGCAAAGGAGTGCAGGACTATTTTAAGGAAACTTATGGAAGAGAAACGCACTTTATCCCTAATGGCGTGAATAGGCCGCAGATTCGGGAAGCAAAGCTGATCACGGATCATTTTGGACTGGAGAAAGATTCCTACATATTATTCCTCGGTCGTCTGGTGCCAGAAAAGGGTATTCGATATCTGGTTGAGGCCTTCAAGAATGTCAAGACGGATAAAAAGCTGGTCATCGCAGGCGGCTCCAGCGATACGGATTCCTTTATGGAGGAATTGAAAGACCTGGCAAAGGGTGACGATCGGATTCTCTTTACTGGGTTTGTGCAGGGAGCAATGCTGGATGAACTGTACAGCAATGCTTACATTTACACGCTGCCGTCTGATCTGGAAGGAATGCCATTAAGTCTGCTGGAAGCAATGAGCTATGGAAACTGCTGTTTGGTATCCGACATTCCAGAGTGCGCAGAGGTTGTGGAAGATAAGGCATTGATTTTCAAAAAGTCGGATGTAGAGGACTTGCAAGAAAAATTGCAAGATGCCTGTGACCATCCTGAACTGGTTATGAAAATGAAGAACCAGGCAGCTGACTTTATCTGCGAGAAATATAACTGGGATGAAGTTGTAAAGGAAACGATGAAACTGTACAGGAGAAAATAATAGATGAGAGTATTGATAATAAATAAATTTCTATATCCAAACGGTGGGTCAGAAACCTACATATTTAAGCTGGGTGGGGCGCTAGAGCAGCACGGACATGAGGTTCAGTACTTCGGTATGGAGCATGAAGGCCGCTGCGTGGGCAACCGGGTCAATGCTTATACATCTGGTATGGACTTCCACGGTGGCAGCAAACTGAGCAAGCTGACCTACCCGATCAAAACTATCTACAGCAAGGAAGCAAGGGTGCAGCTGCGGAAAGTTCTGGACGACTTCAAGCCGGATGTCTGTCATCTGAACAATTTTAACTACCAACTGACTCCTTCCATCATCCTGGAAATCGTGAAGTGGCGCAAGGAGACCGGAAGGGATTGCAAGATCATCTTCACGGCACATGACTACCAGCTGGTCTGCCCGAACCATCAATTAAAGAGCCCTATCACACATGAGAACTGTGAGAAGTGCCTCGGCGGTCATTTCATGAATTGTGTAAAGGGAAAATGTGTTCACGGTTCTACTGCAAAATCTATCGTTGGCATGATGGAGGCGGAATTCTGGAAATGGAACGGAGCATACAAGTACATTGACAAGATTATTTGCTGCTCGGAATTCTTGAAAACCAAGATGGATACGAATCCGCTGTTTGCAACTAAGACAATCGCAATGCACAACTTCGTGGAGAAGGTAGAGCCTAAAGAGGTTGAAAAGAAAGATTACGTCCTTTATTTCGGCCGCTTCTCTGAAGAGAAGGGAATCAACACACTTGTTGAGACCTGCAATCTGTTGCCAGATGTTCAGTTTATTTTTGCTGGTTCTGGCCCATTGGAAGACAAGGTCAATCAGCTGAAAAATGTTAAGAATGTTGGTTTCCAGACTGGCGATGCATTGGACAAACTGATTCGGGAAGCAAAGTTCTCTATTTGCCCTTCGGAAGTCTATGAAAACTGCCCGTTCTCTGTTATGGAGAGTCAGCAGCGTGGAACTCCTGTCATCGGCGCAAATATCGGTGGCATTCCTGAGTTGATTACAGATGGTGTGGATGGGCGACTGTTCACAAGCCGGGATTCCAAGCAACTGGCATCTATTATCAAGGAACTTTGGAATGATCCGGCAGAGACCGATAAGTACGCAAAGGCGTGCCTTAACCTTGAGCGAGATGATCTTGAAGCTTATTGTAACAAGCTCATCCCGATTTATCGGGGGGGGGGGGTAATCCTCTGTAAGTATCAGCGGATGGACTATGTCCTCTACTTTGGCCGCTTCTCGGAGGAGAAGGGTATCGGCACGCTCATCAAGGTCTGTAAAGAACTGCCGGATGTGCAGTTCATCTTCGCCGGTACTGGCCCGCTGGAAGAGACAGTAAATGGTATTAAGAACATCAAGAACGTTGGCTTCCAGAAAGGCGAGGCACTGGAGAAGCTGATCCGTGAGGCACGGTTTTCCATTTATCCTTCTGAGTGGTATGAGAATTGTCCGTTCTCCGTGATGGAATCTCAGATGTACGGCACGCCGGTGCTGGGAGCGAACATTGGTGGCATCCCGGAACTGATTCAGGTTGGCAAGACCGGCGAGCTGTTCGAGAGTGGTAATGCTGAAGATCTGAAGAAGAAGATCGAGAAGCTCTGGGGTGATAAGAAGCTGTGTGCGGAGTACAGTGCGAACTGTAAGGACATCAGCTTCGATACCATTGATGAGTATTACGAGAAAATTATGAAGGTGTATCAGTAAGACTGGTACGTGAGGAGAGAATTTGTGGCTACAAAAGCGGATCGATACGAGGGAATAGATGGATTGAAGGCGTATGCTATTATTGGCATTGCACTGATGCACGTCCTCGCAAATGGAAAATATGAGATAGGAGGATTTATGTTTGAACGGCTAATACCATCATTCACAAACCTCGTTTTCCTTTTTATGATGGTCAGTGGTTTTGGAATGTGCTGCGGCTATTACCAGAAAATTATTGACCAGAAGATCAGCGTAGAGGATTTCTACAAGAAACGGTACATCAAAATCTGGCCGTACTTTGCATTGCTCTGTGCGTTAGACTTTGTGATTTCACCAAGCAAGGAATCCTTGTTTGAAGTTTTCGCAAACTTGACTTTATGTCAGGGGCTTCTGCCGAATGCCAAGATTTCGGTTATTGGTGTGAGTTGGACACTGGCAGTCATTTTTGTGTTCTACATGCTGTTCCCGTTCTTCTGTTTCCTGATTGGAAACAAGAAGAGAGCGTGGGGTGTGGCAGTTGTAGCACTGGTGTTCAATTGGCTGTGTAGCAACTACTTCAATGCTGGAAGAACGAACATCGTCTACGATGCAGTCTATTTCATCGCCGGTGGCCTGATCTTCCTCTATCGGAAAGAATTGGCTGAGTTCGCATCGAAGCACAAGGTTATCGCTGGAGCGATTCTGCTGATTGCCACAGTTGCTTATTTTGCAGTAGGTGGCAATACGCTTACGATGTTGTTCTTCTGTGTGGCAGCCTTGGCCTATACCCTCGGATGCAATCGGGGGGGGGGTACTGGTCAATCCAGTTGCCAAGTTCCTCGGTGGTATCAGCTTCGAGATTTACCTGTGCCACATGGTAATTTATCGTGTGCTTGAAAAGCTACACATCATTCATCTGTTTGGAAACGGTCTGCTGGCATATATCTTCACAGCGGTTGCAGTTATCTGCGGTTCGGTTGTGTTCTCAGTATGTGCCAAGTGGTTCTTAAATAAAATCGAGACAATCTTAAAAAATAATAAATAATAGGAGAGTTAATCATGTCTGAAGAAAAGAAGTTAAATGGTACTGTCATCGTTACTTACCGCTGCAATGCTCGTTGCTCTATGTGCAACCGTTATAAAGCACCTTCCAAGCCGGAAGAGGAAATCAGCATCGAGACCATCAAGAAGCTGCCGAAGATGTACTTCACCAACATCACTGGCGGCGAGCCGTTTATCCGCACCGACCTGAAAGATATCGTGCGTGAACTGTACAAGAAGTCTGACCGTATCGTTATTTCCACGAACGGTTTCTTCACAGATCGTATCGTTGACCTGTGTAAGGAGTTCCCTCAGATCGGTATTCGTATCTCTATCGAGGGTCTGGAGCAGACCAACAATGAGATTCGTGGCCTGCAGAACGGCTACCAGCGTGGGTATGGCACACTGAAGAAGCTGCGTGAGATGGGCATGAAGGATGTCGGCTTCGGCATGACTGTTCAGGACAAAAATGCTCCTGATCTGGTCCCTCTGTACAAAATCTCCAACGAAATGGGCATGGAGTTCGCAACGGCTTCTCTGCATAACAGCTTCTACTTCGTTGAGGCGAAGAACATCATCCACGATCGTCCGATGGTTGCAAAGAACTTCGAGAATTTGGTCAATGAACTACTCCGCAGCAATAGCCCGAAGAAGTGGTTCCGTGCTTACTTCAACCACGGCCTGATCAACTACATCTACGGCCAGAAGCGTCTGCTGCCTTGCGACATGAGCTTTGATACCTTCTTCATTGATCCGTATGGCGATGTTATGCCTTGCAATGGTACCAAAGATAAGGAAGTCATGGGCAACCTGAACAATCAGACCTGGGATGAGCTGTGGAACAGCCCGGAAGCTGAGAAGGTTCGTGCGAAGGTTCGTTGCTGTGACCGCGATTGCTGGATGATCGGCAGCGTAAGTCCTGCTATGCACAAGTACATCTGGAAGCCCGCTACTTGGGTTCTGGTTCACAAGTTTAAGGCTCTGTTCACCAAACATCCGTACAGCATGTATGAGCTGAAGATTTGCCGTGATTACCGTGACGGCAAGGTCACCAAAGAGGATCTGGATAAGTGCAGCACCTGCGATATGAACTGTGTGATTAACAACGGTCTGAGTGAGGCAAGTAAAGAGCAACTGAAGCATAAGACTGGCGAGGAAATCGTGGATGCTGATATCGCACAGCAGATGGAGACGAAGTAATGAGTGAAAAGACAGCGGTAAGAACAAGAGAAAAATGGGTTGATGGTGTAAAGGTCATCGCCTGTATATTGGTTGTACTAGGCCACTTCTTCCAAAGTATGACGAAGGCGAATATTTTGCCTGAAAATGATTTATATGAGTGGTTCAACACAACGATTTATTACTTCCATGTGCCGCTGTTCTTCATTTGCAGTGGATATCTGTATCAAAAGTACAGCAAGATAAACAGTGTAGGCAGTTGGTATAGAAATGTAGCGAAAAAAGTGCTGGCACTCGGCGTACCATATGCAACTTTTACGACTGCTACATGGGTACTGAAAAAAGTGTTCTCAAGCAGTGTCAACGACCAAATCGGCGGTCTAGGAGAAACATTGTTCTTTCATCCAACAGCACCGTACTGGTATCTGTATGCATTGTTCTTCATTTTTCTTGTTACGCCGACTTTTAACAGTGTGAAAGCAGCCGCAGTTGGATTGGTAGTTGCATTAGCGGCAAAAGGCCTAATTTTAACGGGGGGGGGGGGGACAGCATTTACGCTGTATCGACAGTCCTCTCAAACGAAATCTGGTTTGTGCTCGGCATGAGCATTTGTGCATTTAACGTGCAACTGAAGGGCAGAAAAGTACAAGGAATGATATGCGGAGTGCTGTTTATAATTCTGAGCATTATGGTATATACAGCGGAAATCAGCAGTAGTGCGGTCTCTTTCATAATGGGATTATTGGCTTGTGTGGCTGTTATCATGATGGTGGCGGGTTTTGAGGAAAAGTTAGGTAGAGGCATGGAATTCATTGCAAAGTACACAATGCCGATTTTTCTGATGCATACGTTGTTTGCGGCACCAATGAGATCAGTCTTACTGAAGTTGGGGATTACGAATGCTGTAGCACATATTGTGCTGGGGGTGGGCATTAGTTTTGCTGGCCCGATTATCGTTGCGTGGATTATGAAAAAAACAAAGTGGTTGGAGTTCTTCTTGTATCCGAATAAAATTATAAAGCATTACGTTTGAATGCAATGAATGAGACTATATTGTTATGGAGGATAGATATGAAAAATTATAAAATTGCTGTGGCAGGAACTGGTTATGTGGGGTTGTCGATTGCCACATTACTTTCTCAAAATCATCAGGTGACTGCTGTAGATATCATCCCGGAGAAGGTGGACTTGATTAATAACCGCAAATCTCCGATTCAGGATGACTATATCGAAAAATATCTGGCTGAGAAAGAACTGAACCTGACCGCAACACTGGATGCAAAGGAGGCATACTGTGATGCGGACTTTGTTGTAATAGCTGCTCCCACGAACTACGATAGCCACACCCAGAACTTTGACACATCTGCAGTTGAAGCTGTGATCAAGCTGGTCATGGAATATAACCCGAACGCCATCATGGTCATTAAGTCCACCATTCCGGTGGGCTACACCGCATCCGTGCGTGAGAAGTTCAACAGCAAGAACATCATCTTCAGCCCGGAATTCCTGCGTGAATCTAAGGCTCTGTACGACAATCTTTATCCTTCTCGTATCATCGTTGGCACTGATTTAAGTGATGAGCGATTGGTAGAGGCTGCACATGAGTTCGCTGGTCTGCTACAGGAAGGTGCTATCAAAGAGAACATCGACACTCTGTTCATGGGCTTCACCGAGGCAGAGGCTGTTAAGCTGTTCGCTAATACATATCTTGCTCTGCGCGTGGCTTATTTCAACGAGCTGGACACCTATGCAGAAAGCAAGGGGTTGAACACCCAACAGATCATCGATGGTGTTTGCCTTGATCCTCGTATTGGCAGCCATTACAATAACCCGTCCTTTGGTTACGGCGGCTATTGCCTGCCTAAAGACACCAAGCAGCTGCTGGCAAACTATGCTGATGTTCCGGAGAACCTAATTGAAGCAATTGTTGAGAGTAACAGAACTCGTAAAGATTTCATTGCCGACCGCGTTCTAAAACTGGCCGACTACTACGGTTATGACGAGGATAACGAGTACAATGCGCAGCAAGAAAAGTCTGTGACCATCGGTGTTTACCGTCTGACCATGAAGTCTAATTCCGATAACTTCCGCCAGAGCTCCATTCAGGGTGTCATGAAGCGCATCAAGGCCAAGGGCGCAACGATTGTGATTTATGAGCCGACGCTGAAAGACGGTGATACCTTCTTTGGCTCTGTGGTGGTCAACAATCTGGCTAAGTTCAAGGAAATGAGCCACGCCATCATTGCAAACCGCTATGACAAGTGCCTTGATGATGTGAAAGAAAAAGTATATACAAGAGACTTGTTCGGCAGAGACTGATAGCATAGCAATAGTGCTTTTCGGAAGGTTTCCGAGGACAAGCTAGTATAATGAAGGGAATACAATGAAAATACTAATCATTAGAAGCTATCCTAGCTATATGGATGTTGAAAGAAATACATATAATATACAAGAAGTAGGTCTTGCGAAAGCACTTGTCAGAAAAGGGCATATTTGTGATATTGTTTTTTGGACGAATAAAGAAGAAAAAAATATTACAATCGCAGTAGAAGATTGTGGAAATATAAATGTCTTTTACCGTCATGGTAAGACAGCATTAAAGAACACAGTATATACTAATTGCACAGAATTATTTGAGCAATATGATATATTGCAAGCAGCTGAATATAATCAAATGCAGTCGTGGCTGCTAGCTAAACAATATCCGAAAAAGGCCATTATATATCATGGACCATACTATTCGCACTTTAACAAGCGGTATAATTTGATGTGTTCCGTGTTTGATATGTTCTTTTTGAAGAGATACTTAAAATTGGGAACACACTTTATCACCAAAAGTAAAATGGCACAAGAATTCCTGGAAAGTAAAGGGATTAAGCGAACAAATATTGGAACTGTTGGAGTGGGCATGGACACACAGATGTTATCGAACTCCAAAGAAGTATGCAAAGAACCGTTGTTTTTGACGATGAGTCAAGATCAAAATTTGAAACTTTTGTATATAGGAAGATTCGAAAAGCGGAGAAATATACATTTCATTTTGGATGTCTTTTCACAGGTCATTAATAAAAAAATGAATGCTACGCTCTATATGATAGGAACAGGAGATAAGGATTATATAGAGGATTGTTGGAAGTATGCAGAAAGCAAGAATATTAAGAATTATATAGTATACCAAGAAAAAATGGAACAAAAATTTTTAGCTGGAGTATACGGCTTGGCGGACTTCTTTTTGCTTCCGACGGAATATGAGATTTTTGGCATGGTATTGCTAGAAGCTATGTATTACCACTCAGTTGTGTTAACAACACTTAATGGTGGATCAAGCACTTTGATTGATAATAACAAAAATGGATTTATTCTAACGTTGAATAACGCAAAAGAATGGGCGGATTGCATCGAAAAAATTTCGAGCGATAAAAATGCAATGCTGAATATTTGTGATATGGCATCTTGTAAAATCCAAGAAGGTTTCACATGGGATAAGTTGGCAGATCGATTCATTGAACACTATAATAAAGTTTTGCAATAAAAAGAGATGGAGTGGAAAAGTGGAAAAGGTTACCGTTGTTGTGCCAGTATATAATGCAGAAAAATATTTGACAGAATGTCTTGAGAGCATTCAAAGGCAGACATATAGCAATATTGAAATAATACTTGTAGATGATGGGTCAAAGGATAGTAGCCCAGCATTATGCGATGCATTCCAAAAAAAAGACAATAGAATCAAAGTAATTCACAAAATGAATGAAGGCGCAGGAAAAAGTAGGAATAAAGGCATTGAAATGGCTACAGGAGATTATATTCTCTTTGTAGATAGTGATGATTATATTAAGTCTGATCTTATTGAAAAGTGTGTGAATGCTATTGCGGGAAATGATTCGGCAATGGTGATGTTTGGCGTACAACATACTGATGAAACCGGAAAAATCATTGGGGAGAAAATTCCTTACTCAGATAAATATATCTTTGAGGGGGAAGAAGTACAAGAAGAGTTCCTTCCGGACATGATTTTCTCGGAAAACAAGAAAGTGCGAAATATTGAAACGCCAGCCAGTATGGCTAACTTCTATTCACTGGGAATAATAAGAAAGATTGGTTGGAAATTTGAATCGGAGAGAGAATATATATCAGAGGACTTTTACTCTAGATTGAAACTTTATGGGCATATAAATAAATTGGTGGTTCTAAATGAAGCTCTATATTGCTATCGACACGGTCATGAGTCACTTTCTTCATCTTCTCGATTGATGAACTATGAGATGATAAGAAAATATTATAATCAATGCGTTTCACTGTGTGAAAAGAATAATTATAACGAAAAGGTTTTGCGAAAAGTTAGTGAGCCGTATTTGTCTTTCACAATAACGTGCTTGAAATTAAAAGCAAGACAGAAGAAAAACTTTGCAGCTAAAAAAATGGAGTTAAATGAGATTCTCAAAGATGATCAGTTGCATGAAGTGCTAAAACAACGAAATCTAGATAATGAGAATAAAGCAAAGCGAGTGCTATATAAAGCAATTTTAGCTGATAATTATTTTTTGGCAAGGGCTTTGATTTATATACAGGCATATAGGAGCAAGAGATAGGATGAAGATCGGAGTCTTAACATTTACCGAAGGATATAATTACGGGAATAAACTTCAAAATTATGCGATGCTAACATATTTGCAGAATAACTTTCCATGCGAGGTTAAAACTGTAAACAATTGTATTGCACAAGGAAGTAAATTAGAAAAGGCTAGAATTTTATTGACCTGGGCAATTCCTTCAAAAAAGCATTATATGTATTGGAAACGACTTGTCAGATTTAAGGCGTTTAATAAGGAATACTTGAATTTTACATCTGAAAAAATTACAGCGGATACAAAGAATTTTTCAGAAGTAGATTGTTTTGTCTGCGGCAGTGATCAAATCTGGAATCCTCACTATTATAATAATATTAATTTATTGACTGGTAATTTACCAGAACCCAAAAGAAGCATTTCATATGCTGCGAGTTTTGGCGTAAGTGAAATCCCAGATGAAAAAAAGGGGTCTTTTTCAGAGGCATTGAAAAATCTGGAAGCTATTTCGGTTAGAGAAGAACAGGGATTGCGCATCTGTAGAGAATTAGGCTGTGATGAATGCAGAGTAAATATAGACCCAACATTTTTGCTTTCAAAGAATGAGTGGCTGAAAGTAATAAAGAAGCCAAAGCAGCACTTGCCGGAAAAATATGTAGTCACCTATTTCTTGGGCAAGATAGAAAAAGAAGTTGAAGATAAAATCAGAGATTATTGCGGAAAGAATGGATTGGAGCGCATTGATTTGAATTCAGTCGCTTCTTTGAAATGGTTTGATATTACGCCGTTTGAATTCCTTTATCTTATCAAGAACGCAGAATTTGTTTTCACAGACTCATTTCATGCGTCGGTCTTTTCTATAATCTTTGGAAAGTGTTTTTTGACAGCAGAAAGAGCTTCAAGTAATAATAACAAAATGGGTTCTCGAATTGATACTTTGTTTTCGACTTTTTCATGTGAAAATCACAGATTGAGTGCATTTGATGGAAATATCGAAGGCCTTAAAATGGATGAGTCAAAAGTAGAACATATTATTCAGCATGAAAAGGATAGAACGTATGAGTATTTCTCTGGTACTATTTTCCACTAAATGCAGTAGAAGTATAAGAAAGGAGGAAAAATTTTGAGCGGAATACACCTATACATTAAAAGAAATCCATTGCCGGAAGAATTATACCTCCAATTCATGCTCTTACTGGGATTGTATTTTGGATACTTTGAAGTTACAGCTTTTTGGAACGCAGGAGTTATTTTATTAACAGGATGGCTGCTACTTGCATCTAAACGTATCCGAGAAGTTGTACAGAAAAATGCAACGGCTGTACTTTTGTTATTTTGCTTGGCTGTCTTTATTGTATTAAATGTGATTTATATGGGAACGGGGACATACCTGTCCTATAATTTAATACAGATTGTAAGACCTATAGTGATTCTTTGCGGCATTTTTTACATTAGTCAAGAAAAAAACGACATCATATATAATTTTTTATCAGCTAACTTCGGCTTACTTAATCTAATGTGGGTTGTCAATTTGTTTGTTTTAGGTCTGCAAGTTGCAGGAACAGGATTTATGATAAAAGCTAGTTGGATGGCAGCCAATAGTTTTTATGCTGACAATTGTACCGGCTTATTTGGTGGAAGCTCTACACATGTTGTAATGTTATTTACAATATTTATTACAATTTATAATTTGGAGTTTGGAATCAATCGATTTAGAGCTGAATGGAAGAAAAAGATTTTTTGTGTCTATGTTTTTGGCACGTTAGGACTAATGCTTTTGTTTTCAACTTTAAATGATAATACGGCAATGTTCATTTTTGTGCCAATATTTCTTATTTGGTATTATCTGCATAAATTGCGAATTGTAGATGCAACGCTTTTTTATAAAATCTTCGATGTACTAAAATATGTTTTTTTGGCAATTCTGTTGCTGTTTGTACTGCAATTCATTCCTGGAGTATCAGATTTTATAAATACGACAGTAATGAACAAGATTGACGGAGTTATTAATTTTGAAAATACTAATGGACTTGGAAGCGTTGAGAGATTGGCTATCGCAAGTGATGCATTGAATCGTGGTTTTGGTTGGAAACTTGGCCAAGGATTAGGAGCATGGAATATTATGGGCGGAAGGTATGCTGGCTTTTTACATTTCGGCCTGAGTTCTGTTGGCTCTTTTATCTATCTGATGGGAATATGGGGTTATCTAATTATAACAATACTTTATGCATATTTCATGTCGCATATGCGTAGTGATGGTGCAAAGTTATCTTTTATAGTTACTTTTACAATGGTCAATTTGTTGTGCTTTTATACAATGTTTTTGACCGCAACACACGCGATTGTTTGGTCAATTTTTATTTTCTTAATGCTTAATAGTGTTAGAATGGAGAAACATGGACAATAAGCAAATCAAACAAAATAACAAAGCGTTATTAACGGGCACAATAGTATATGCTATTGGAAATTTAGGGACAAAAATACTTACATTCTTAATTGTTCCTCTCTATACATACTATATCAGCACATCTGATATGGGAGACTACGATCTTTTAATTACGAGCGTCAGCTTATTGACGCCGCTAATTAGTTTGAAGATTTCTGATGCAACCTATAATTGGATGATTAAGAAAACAGCGAGTAATGAGGTATGTATAAAAGCGACTTATAATTACCTACTGAAAAGTTGTATACTTGCGGTCATAATTATTGGTGCTGCAAGTCGCTTTGTGCATATTTGGAATGTTGGGCTGTTTTTGGCAATTATGGTTCTTGAACCTATATTTGAAACAACTCAAAAAATTTTGCGTGGACTGAAAAATCAAAAGCTGTTTGCAGCGTCGGGAATTATCTATACAGGTATCCTTGTTTCGCTTAATTTCCTTACAGTTTGCGTTTGGAAATTGGGTGTTACAAGTCTACTTGTAAATACAATTATCAGTCATGTCATAAGTATTGTACTCATTTTCTGCCTGGAAAAAAGAATGAGATGCTTGTCAGCGGTAGTCGACAAATCCGAACTTCTGATCACGCAAAAAGAGATGCTGAAATACTCGATGCCTTTAGTGCCATCGACACTTAGCTGGTGGGTGATGAGCGTTTCAGATCGCTATGTTATTCGTTTCTTCCTAGGTGCTTCATATAATGGAATTTATGCAATCGCGACCAAATTTCCATCTGTACTTCAAACATTCTTTGTTTTGTTTAACAATGCATGGACGGATATGGCTTTAGCGAATCTGCATTCTAAGGAAGAGAGCAGCAAATATGTATCAGACGTTTTTGAAAAAATGTATGTATTCTCATTTTCAATGATATGTTGCTTGATTCCACTAACTAAAATCGTAACGCAAGTTATCTTAAGTGCAGATTATAAAATTGGGTCAGTATATATTGGCTTTTTGTATCTGGGTGCAATTTTTCAAGGGTATTCCACATTTGCAAGTGTTGGATATTTGCAGAACAAAAAAACAGCAAAAGCTGCAACATCGAGTGTAGCGGGAGCAGTTGTTAATCTATTCATTGATTTGATTTTAATTAAGTCAGTTGGGCTATTTGCAGCGGCGCTTTCAACATATGCCGGTTTTCTTGTGATGTGGATTGTCCGTATGTATGATATTAGAAAAGACTGGCCGATAAATGTTAAAAAGGTGAAATTCGTAGCGTTAACAATGCTGTCTACGTTTGTTGCAACTGTGACGATATGGACATCGATTAGGGTTGATGCGATCATTACTGTTATATTCGGGATTCTTTTCTTGGTGTTGAATAAAGACTATATAGTATTGATTCTGAAGAAACTAGGAAAACCATGAGTTAATATCATAGCTAGAGAGGAGGAAGTTGAGAATGAAATCGCCAATGGCATATGCTTGTTATAACACAAACAAAGAGATTAGGCTTAGTAGCTCCTCGGGAGCCATATTTTCTTCTCTGGCAGAGTGTGTTCTAAAGCGGCATGGGGTCGTATATGGTGTTACTATGTCAGAGGATTGTTATTCTGCAGAATTTATTTCGGTCACGAGTAGAGAAGATTTGGCAAAGCTGCGTGGCTCAAAATATTTGCAGGCAAAGGTCGGAAATACATATAAGTTTGTAAAAAGTGACTTGTTGTCAGGAAAAATGGTCCTTTTTAGTGGAACAGGTTGTCAAGTCAATGGTCTTAAAGGTTTTCTTGGTAAGGAGTATGATAATCTGATATGTGTTGATGTTATTTGCCATGGAGCACCGTCACCAGCGTTATGGCGAGAGTATGCTGAATATCAGGAACGAAAAAACAATGGAAAACTAAAAGGTGTGAATTTTCGATGCAAAGATAATAGCTGGGTAGATTTCGGAATGAAGGAAATTATAGATCGCATTCCAGAGGGTGCTAGCCAAAGGCTATACATATCAAAAGATACAGATTCTTATATGCAGATGTTTTTAAGAAATTATTGCTTGCGTCCATCTTGCTATGAATGTATAGCAAAAGAGGTGAAAACATCTGACCTTACGATTGCTGACTTTTGGGGCATAAATAATGTAGTTCCCGAAATGAATGACGGTGCAGGAGCATCGTTGGTACTGGTACGAACAAATAAGGGAAAAAGTATTTTTGAAAGTATTAAGACGGACGTAGAGCTGAAAGCTGTCACTTATGAAGAAGGCGTCAAGAATAACTCGGCAGAATTCAAATCTTGTGATAGGCCAATTCAGCGGAATATGTTTTTTGGTGATATGAACGGTATGAGTTTTGAAGAACTTGCAAAGAAATATGCTATGCCAGTTGATAGGACTTTTAAAGGGAAAATAAAGAGAAAGATAAAAAATATCATCAAAAATATCGGGGGGGGGCATAACATAAACACAATAAAGAATATGGACTACTCTTTGTGTTTCGTGTTTGATGGTCAGGAGAAAAAACAATGAGAGAGATACCAGTACTTTATAAAAGAAAAGAAGAATGCTGCGGATGTACAGCTTGCTATGCTTCCTGTCCCAAAGACGCTATTTCTATGGTGGTAGATGAGGAAGGGTTTGAGTATCCGCAAATTGATGTGAATAAATGTATTCGATGCTATCAATGCATAAAAGTTTGTCCTTTCAAAGTGAAGAAAATGATATAAAAGAGAGGAAAATAACAATGGGTAAATACTTTGGAACAGACGGCTTTCGTGGTGAAGCCGGAATTACTTTAACAGCCGATCACGCCTACAAAGTAGGTCGTTTCCTCGGCTGGTACTATAATGCTCTCCGTGAGCGCAACGGAGATAATGAGCCTGCCCGTATCGTTATCGGCAAGGATACACGCCGTAGCTCTTATATGTTTGAATATAGTCTGGTGGCTGGTCTGACGGCGTCCGGTGCAGATGCTTATCTGCTCCATGTCACCACAACCCCGTCCGTAGCCTACATCGCCCGTGTGGATGACTTCGACTGCGGCATCATGATCTCTGCCAGCCACAACCCCTACTACGACAACGGCATCAAGCTGATCGACTGCTACGGTGAAAAGATGCCGGAAGAGACTCTGCTGCTCGTGGAGGACTACATTGACGGCAAGCTCCATGTATTCGACAAAGACTGGCCGGAACTGCCCTTTGCGCATCGTGAGCATATTGGCTGCACTGTGGACTATGTGGCAGGTCGCAACCGCTATATGGGCTACCTGATCTCTCTGGGCATCTATTCTTTCAAGGGTGTCAAGGTTGGTCTGGACTGCGCTAACGGTAGCTCTTGGAATATTGCAAAGTCTGTCTTTGACGCACTGGGCGCAGATACCTATGTAATCAACAACCAGCCGAATGGCTTGAACATCAACAACAATGCCGGCTCTACGCACATCGAGGGCTTGCAGAAGTTCGTCGTGGAGAAAGGTCTGGACGTGGGCTTTGCATACGATGGAGACGCTGACCGCTGTCTGTGTGTGGACGAGAAGGGCAATGTCATTACTGGCGATCATATTCTGTACATCTATGGCTGCTACATGAAGGAGCGCGGCAAGCTGCTGACCAACACTGTTGTTACCACCGTCATGTCCAACTTTGGTCTGTACAAGGCATTTGATGAGCAGGGCATCGGTTATGCCAAGACCGCCGTTGGTGATAAGTATGTCTACGAGTATATGGCAAAGAACGGCTGCCGCATTGGTGGTGAGCAGAGTGGTCATATCATTTTCAGCAAGTACGCCAGTACCGGTGATGGTATTCTGACTAGTCTGAAGATGATGGAAGTCATGCTGGCCAAGAAGAAGCCGATGAGTGAGCTGGCAGCACCGTTGAAGATCTATCCGCAGGTGCTGGAGAATGTCCGTGTGACGGACAAGAAGACAGCACAGAATGATCCGGCGGTGCAGGAAGCGGTAAGTAGAGTTGCTGAGGCACTGGGTGATACTGGCCGTATTCTGGTGCGTGAATCCGGTACTGAGCCGGTGGTGCGTGTTATGGTGGAAGCACCTGACCACGATACCTGCCAGAAGTATGTAGATGAAGTAGTCAATGTAATTTGCGAAAAAGGCTACAAGGCATAAAGTTGAAGATGACTCTTGGAGATTGAATCCGGAGTCATTTTCCGTAATAGAGGGTAAGTATAAGAAGATAAAACCGGGAGGGATAAACTATGTGTGGGATCGTTGGTTTTACAGGAAATCGACAGGCAGCACCGATCCTGTTGGATGGTCTGTCAAAACTGGAATATAGAGGATATGATTCAGCTGGACTGGCTGTTCGAGATGGTGAGGCACTGGCGCAGGTCGTCAAGGCGAAAGGCCGTCTGTCTAATCTGATCGAGAAAACGGATGCTGGCAATGCTCTGAAAGGAACCTGCGGCATTGGTCATACCCGCTGGGCAACACATGGTGAGCCGAGCCAGACCAATGCGCATCCGCACGTTTCCGGCAATTGCAACCGTTCCGGCTCCGGTGCAGTGGAATCAGAAGTAGTCGGCGTTCATAATGGTATCATCGAAAACTATACTGAGCTGAAGGAAAAGCTGCTGAAACATGGCTATACTTTCTACAGCCAGACGGACACCGAAGTAGTCATCAAGCTGGTGGACTACTATTATAAAAAGTATAATCTGGGACCTATTGATGCCATTGCCAAAACGATGGTGCGTGTCCGCGGCTCCTATGCCCTTGAGCTAATGTTCCGGGATTATCCGGGTGAGATTTGGGTAGCACGAAAGGACAGCCCGATGATTATCGGCATTGCGGATGGTGAGACCTATGTGGCTTCGGATGTCCCAGCAATTCTGAAGTATACTCGTAATGTCTATTACATCGGTAACCTTGAGTTTGCAAAGCTGACTCCGGGCGAGGCTCATTTTTATAATCTCGATGGTGATGAGATCGAGAAGCAGACTACGGAAATTAAGTGGGACGCAGAGGCGGCGGAAAAGGGCGGCTTTGAGCATTTCATGATGAAAGAGATCCATGAGCAGCCGAAAGCTGTTCAGGATACTCTTAATTCGGTAATCAAGAATGGCACTATCGACCTGACCAGCGTGGAGATTACAGAGGACGAGATCAAGAATTTTGAGCAGATTTATATCGTTGCCTGCGGTTCCGCATGGCACGTTGGTATGGCAGCACAGTATGTGCTGGAAGATATGGCAGATATTCCGGTGCGCGTAGAATTGGCATCCGAATTCCGCTATCGGAAGATGCCGGTCAATCAGAAAGCACTTGTGATCGTTGTCAGCCAGTCAGGGGAAACGGCAGATACATTGGCAGCTCTTCGCCTTGCAAAAGAAAAGGAAATCACAACACTGGCTGTTGTCAATGTGGTCGGCAGCAGCATTGCTCGCGAAGCGGATAAGGTGTTCTACACTCTTGCCGGCCCGGAAATCTCGGTTGCTACAACAAAGGCATACAGCGCACAGCTGGCAGCGATGTACTGTCTGGCAGTTCAATTTGCCAAGGTCAGAGAAAAAATCACTGAGGAACAGTACAGCTATTATATCTCCGAGCTGCTGACCATCCCGGAGAAGATGCAGAAAATTCTGGAAGATAAAGAGCGCATCCAGTGGTTTGCAGCAAAGTATGCGAATGCACACGATGTGTTCTTTGTGGGCCGTGGCATCGACTATGCCGTCTGCTTGGAGGGAAGTTTGAAGCTGAAAGAAATCAGCTACATCCACTCCGAAGCATACGCTGCTGGCGAACTGAAGCACGGAACTATTAGCCTGATTGAGCAGGGAACACTGGTCATTGGCGTACTGACTCAGAGCGAACTCTATGAAAAGACTATCAGCAATATGTTGGAGTGCAAGAGCCGTGGTGCTTATTTGATGGGCCTGACTACATATGGCAAGTATGAAATCGAAGATCAGGTAAACTTCACGGTATATGTGCCGAAAGTAGACGAGCACTTTGTGGACAGTTTGGCAGTGATTCCGTTACAGCTGCTTGGCTATTATGTGTCTGTTGCCAAGGGTCTGGATGTGGATAAGCCGAGAAATCTGGCGAAGAGTGTAACGGTAGAGTGATGACATTTTAAGTGTGGGAGAAAAAATGCCGACAGATAACATTATAAAAAAAGGCCGAATGGATTATATAGACATATATAGGGCATTTGGTATTATTTTGATGGTCATGGGGCATATAGGATTTGGCGGGAAGTTTGATAAATTTATTCATGCCTTTCATATGCCGATGTTTTTCTTTATATCTGGATTCTTTTATAAAGAAAAAGTTGTTGACATGAGAAAATATATCATAAATAAAGCGAAAAAGCTCATGATACCGTATTTTGTATTCGGGGGGGGGGTGCTGCTTCCTTTGGTGTCTGAATAGTGGGATTTCAGCAGAACCATGGATGCACTTGTTTCTGACTAATACAACAGGAATTCCGATTGTGGGAGCAATCTGGTTTTTAACTGCACTTTTTTTCACAGACGTGATTTATATATTTCTTGTAAAACACGGCGTAAAGTGGATTGCCTTGGTGTTCGTAGTTATTGGAAGTTGCGCAGATCAAATGCTTCCATACCCTTTGCCGTGGGCACTCAGTGCAGCCTTTGTTGGATTGGGGCTGTATTGGATTGGAAACGAAACTGCGAGAAATCAAGATAAACTGAAAAACGCATTAAATATTCCGGGACCCTTATGCATAATATTGGGTCTATTGGAAGTGAAGCTTATTCTGTCAAATGGGTACATTAATATGCGGGAAGGAACATATGCATTCGTTCCACTTTTTTGGTTGAATGCGCTTCTTTCAATTTTTATCGGAATTTCGTTATCAAAAAAGGCTGAGAGAATTATCAGGGGAACTCATGTAGCAAACTGGTTGACTTCGATAGGCAGGGATTCTATCGTTTACTTGTGCTGCAATCAGTTGGTAATCAAAGTAGTGACTGTTGTGTTTGAACATTTTGCGGTGCCATCAGTTGTAGAGAATATCCTAGTTCTTACGGCGAGTATGATGTTTCTCTATATATTGTCAGTTCTGTTTACAAAGACCAGATTAAAGATACTAGTTGGTAAGTAAAAAACTAAGGGGTGAGGAGATTGCAGAACAACTGTATAAAGATTTTAAGCAAAATCCTCACCAACATCCTGACAGCCCTCTACCAGCCGTTCGGCTTCTCACTGCTCCTCTCGTTCTTTGCCATGTTTTTCTACTTATACGCTTATCATCCTACCAATGCTGGCAATGGGTGGAAGAGCGCGATCGTAGCATGGTGGCAGGAGTTCAAAAGGGATTGTAAGTTTAGAAAGCTGTTCGTTTTGGCGTTCGTAACTTCAATGATTCTCTTTAGGACGCTATTGAACCGGAACCTGTGGATGAATCCGCTGTCCAATGTAATGGGCGGCTGGGGCATCTGGGAAACGGTGAACGGCGAGAGAACATTAACAACAGAATGCATTGAGAATGTGATCCTGATGATGCCGTTTACCGGGATGGTGATGTGGACGTTCGATGTTGAGAAGAGAGTAATCTGGAAAAGCACAAAGCTTGGATTAATCTTCTCTGTGAGCATCGAGATGCTACAATTATTGCTCCGTCTAGGTACGTTTCAGCTATCAGATATCTTCTATAACACAGTGGGTGGAATGATTGGCGGATTGATGTGTTGTGCAGTGATGAAGGCAAGAAAGTGTCTGTAAAACTGGATGAAATTGTGATATACTAGGAGCGGTAGCTCCCTACGCTGCTCTGATAATCACACACCTCTTCGTGGAGGCAACGATCTAATGATTGGTTGAGATGTGAGAAAAACTAGAATGTCAGGAGGAAAAGGTTATGGCTATTATACCAGCCCCAAAAACACATAGTGATGTAGCAATGAATCAGCATCTTATTCCAAGATGTTACATGAAAGCGTGGAAACATAATAGCGGTAATGATCCGAAAGTCTGGTTGTTTGATAAGAGTGTGGGTTATTGTGAATCCAACCCGGAAAATTCGGATTGGACTTTAAGATCCTTTTCCACCAAGGAGATAATGGCAAAAAACGGGTTTCATGACATTAAAGCAGGGTTCCCATATATGCCAGACGAGGCACTTCATGAGATTTACGATGACATACTGCAGTTTAATGTGGTATGTGATGGTAAGAATTTGAATAGTCCAGAATTACTTAATCAATATTTTTACGACTTCGATAAATGGGAGATAAAAGATTCTTCTGGAATAGAGTTTACAGAAGATGAAAAAAGACATCTGAAGGAATATTTTAATGATTCAAGATGGACCTTTGTCGAAACTGAATGGGCACACACATATGAAAATAATTGGGGAGAATTTATTCAATCAGTAGAAAATAAGATAAAGCAGGCGTATGCGAATAGAAACACTTCGACAAGTAGCAGTGTGACTCAAGGCGAATTGAATACTCTAATGAAATACTGCATGATTTATAACTGGAGAAGCATTGCTGGTAACGAAATATTTAACTCTATTTATGATTTTATACCATTCACAGACGAACTGAAAAATGTAATAATCCCAGAAGCAGATAGAACATATGAAGATGATGTCACAGCGTATGATCAGATGAAGCACGCATCAATAATAAAAGCATTTGTTGATTATCTGCAGTCAGACAGTGGAAAGATGAAAACTATAGAGAGCGCATTTATACAAAGAGTGGCTCCAGTTTTCTTGATGACGGACGATACGAATCCCTTTATTACATCAGATGTTCCATCTTTTACAAGAGACAGAGCAGATGGTTTAAAGGATATCATATTTGTTGCAACTCCGACGTTGGCTATTGGATATGGCAGAGGTGAGACAGGCAAATTTATAGTGAGTAAACTCTCACAAAATGAAGTGCTGGAATATAATAAGTCTATTGCTAAATATGGAAATAAACTGGTTATTAAGGATCAAAATTATAATGTCAAGCAATTGTTTGTCTAAAAGGGAGATAAGATGAGCAACTTGGGTTTATATCAATGGTTTGCAACTACGGCCAAAAAAGTTGGAGGCCCTGCTAAACTTATCGGAATGTTTATTAGTGGTGGCGCAATTATAGGTGGCGCAGTGGGAAGTGTAATCACCAATAAATACAGAGATCTTAAGGACAAGAAAGAATTAAAAACTTTGGGAACATACTCCGTGACAAAAGATGCAGAAATCAAGAAGATAAAATTGCTTTTGAAAACAGGTGACCAGATTGCTATTCTTGCAGCAGATAATGATTCTATCTTAATTGCAAAAAACGGAGATAAAGATAATCCGTATTTCGTGTCTGCTGATTTTTTGATGGCGTGTTCAGATTACAAGGGAAAGTGAGCACATTGCCCTCACCTCAACACAGTGCTATACTTAAACAACTATAAAAGGAAAGAGGTTATTACCTATGCCCAGAACCAAAGGAAGCAAGAACCGCCCCAAAACCAATACCACAAAAGACTACGCATCCCAGATTGTAGAGAAGCAGGAATCTATCGTTTCCCTGACTGCAGAAATCGCATCCATTACTGCAAACATTGACACTTTAAAGGCTGGTCTGAAAGAGAAGAAGGCTACTCTGAAGAAGGCCGAAAAAGAAGTGGCATCCTTGGAAGTGAAGAAGGCAAAGGCAGATGCTAAGGCTGCTGAAGAAGCGAAAAAGTCGGAAGCCGAGGCTGTGGTTAAGAAACTGCTGGCCGGTGGCATGAGTGCGGATGAGATCCTCGAGAAATTGAAATAAACAAGAACCCAAGAAAAAAAGAAATGCCGTGTGAACAAACTGAACTCCAGGAGTTCACACGGTATATTTTGAAGGTAACCATATAGTTTATAACGAAAATAAAAGAAGAACAAAATTAAAAGAAACGGAGTGGAGAAAAAATGAACTTATCAAAAATACACCACATCGCAATCATCGTATCTGACTACGAAGCAGCTAAGGATTTCTATGTGAACAAGCTGGGATTCTCTGTCATCAGAGAGAACTATCGCTCAGAGCGTAAAGACTGGAAGCTGGATCTGCGTGTCAATGAGCACATGGAGTTGGAAATTTTCGCCGAGGAAGATCCTCCGAAGCGTGTGAACCGCCCGGAGGCCTGTGGGCTGCGTCACCTTGCATTCTGCGTAGACAGTGTGGAGCAGACGGTGAGGGAGCTGGCGGAGGTAGGAATTGAATGTGAGCCAATTCGTGTGGATGGTTACACCGGCAAAAAGATGACATTCTTCCATGACCCGGATGGTCTGCCGCTGGAGCTGCATGAGTAAAATGAAGAAAACAAGAAAACCCGGCGGCGGTCGGAAGAAGTTGAAGCCAGAGTACGATGCCGAGAAGAATCTGAAAGAGCAGATGGATGCTGCTGTGGCACTTTATAATTCTGAGATGTCCTTGCAGGCCATCGCCGATGCTCTGAACCTAAATCCCATCAAGGTACGGAAGCTGCTCATCACGGCAGGTGTGTATGAATCAGAAGTGGCGGAAAAAGTAAAAAACACTTTTGAAGAATACCGAGAAACAAAGGACTACAAAACCTCCATACTCTCAACTGCAAACACCCTGAAACTTTCCAAAGCCTCTGTTACCTCGTATCTGCCTTATAAAAAGGGCGTGTACTTCCAAAGTACAGAAAAGGAGAAAATCAGTGTTGGAGCAGAACGGCAGCGGAGATTTAGAGCAATGAAGCGATGGAGGGTTGATCCGACAGAAGAAAACTTCTGGGGTGTGGTTCTGGCCTATACTGGAGTAAAATTTAAGACCTACTCCGGGTTGCCATTCTCTTACGAAATTAAAAAGGGCAGGAACGGCGAGTACACAAAAGAACTGTGGATCGATCGCAGAGAGAATAGTAAAAGCCTGGCGTGGAGTTCCGTGCGGCTGGCTCTGGGCCATATTAAAAAGGTAGGAAAAGTAGTTGAACGACCGAAAGCACTGGGCGATATCCGGGGTGTGACCTATATATACGGAATGTTCTATCGGTTTGGACTGATCGACGTGCCGGATGAAGCAAAAGAAAAGATGAAGAAAGCGTTCAGCAAATCGTCCTGACACGGATGCCGCAGAGGGTACGGAAAAGAAGAATCACCCAATGTTTGAGTCACTGCGTGAACTCCTGGAGATTTATACAAAAAACGCCTGCGGAATGAACCACAGGCGGCTGAAATCACATTATAGCTTATTCAAAAAGTCTTCCAGAACACGGTTCCACTTTTCGGGGTACTCATAGAACATCAGATGACCACCCATGACGTAGGTGTCGTAACCGGGAAGCTGTGCTTCAACAAAGGGCTTTGCAATGTCCTGCCAGTGTTCTGCAATGAACATCAGGCTGGGCATCGTTGCACCGACATCTTTTGCGATTTCAAGATAGTTGGAGAACACAGCGTCGCAGAACAGCTGACGGCAGATCCAGTGTGGTGTGCGGCCGGAAATATCCAGCAGATACTCCAGCTCATCAGGCTCCATCTTATGCTGGATCATGACGCCAGTCGCATACTCGCTAAAGAACTCACGGCATCCCTGAGAAGAGGTCAGCACCTGCGTGGCGACCTGAGACAGCTCTTCAATCGTGCCCTCAGTCCACCACTTCGGGTCAGGGGAGAGCGGGAGCGGAGACATATCGATAGTCACAACGCCGCGCAGCTTGTCTTTGCTGAACTGCTGCACGTAGCTCCATGTGTCAAGGTTGCCCGTGCTCCAGCCAATCAGGACAATATCTTTGAGACCCAATGCATCAATCAGACCTGCTACATCGTGGCCGTGAGTCAGGTAGTCGTTGCCATCCACGGTTTTGGCAGAATAGCCTTGGCCGCGAGGATCGATAGCAATGACACGATACTCAGAGGAGAAATACTCCAGTTGGTTCTTGAAAATCTCACCAGAGAAGGTCAGGCCGGGAATGAAGACCAACGGTTTACCTTCTCCTTTTTCCAAGATATGTAACTCCACACCGGGGGCTACAGTGACATACTTGCTTTCAATACGATCTTTTGCCATGAGAAAACCTCCTAACAAAACCTATAAATCGAATTGGTTTGTCTGAATTATACATCTGAAAAAGGAGAAAAGCAATAGCTTGATAGAAACTGCACTGCTGTAATCTACAAAAATTTTCAGTGCATGAATATCAGTAACAGTTACACAATGTTAAAATAGCAATATGTCCACGATGAGCAGGCGCAACACCTGTCTGCCGCAGTATTTTTACTTTATAAGACATCTCTATGGATGACGGTAAGGTTCGATTTTGAACTTTGCCGTTTTTCTTTTTATTTAAAATTATAAATTTTTTCAGAACTGTATTCCAAAACAGCTCTGCGGATTCCTATTAGCATAGAGGCTTTCAAAATCTTTTGCAAAACTGCTTTCCTCTGGTTCTATAAGTGGAAATCGAACAAAATCTATATTCTAAAATTAGGCAGTTCAACAAAATTTGAAAATCTGGTTGCCAAACACCCATTTTAGAATGCTATAGGTGTAGGAACCACTTTCAAAAACAGTCTTGCTCGCATTTTTTGAAAGCCCTCAACTTCTTACAAGACAACATCGTACCTTGACAACAACATGATCGGCTGCAAGCCACTATGCTTTTTCAGAGAAGTGCCGCCATGATATGAGCGCACCAAGAAGAAACCATACGCCGGAGGAGATCGGGCAGGAACAGCTTGCGGGCAGACCGACACCGAAGAAAAACCGGGCAAGCTGGCAGAGAGGACTTCGCAAAGTCTTGTCTGTCAGGTTGTTCGGCGCAAGAGTGCAGAGAGGTGCGGGTCGCCTGCGGCGACCTCAAAAGGCCACTGGCCTTTTGAAGCACCGACCGAGCCGACAGGCGAGACCAGCTCTTTGCGCAGGTCAAGGACGGCAGTCTTGCCCAGTGGATGTGATGCCTTGCGTCATATACTACTGGGTATTATCTGGCGCATAGCAGGCGGCAGATTTGCAGCTCCGCTGCACCGCGTTGCCCCTACCCCGCGCACGGCGCTCTCTGTGTGACCCCAGAAAGGAGAGATGGTCGCTGAAACTTACCCGACACAATGGCCGCGCCGGAAAGCACGGCACTTATAACCCAAAGCACAATGACCGCAGTTTTGAAATTGCCAACAGCGAGCATATCGACCCGGAACGTGTCCAGCAAAACATTTATTGGGATTGTTATAACGGCATCCGCTCTGCTCTGCAGCCCAAGAGTGAGGAAAGTCTGGCCGACACTTTTGAAGAAGTTGAAAAGCTCTACTACAAACTCCATTACACCAACTTCACCGAAAAGCAGAATGAGCGCAACGCCAAAATCCGGCACACGGAACGAAACCGTTCTCCCGAAGATTTGCTTACCAGCAAGAAAACCTGCCCCGAAGAAAGCATCTATCAGCTTGGAACGCTGGAAAGTCACGCTTCCACGAAAGAACTTTTTCAAATCGCCACAGAATTCATGGATGCGTTCCATGAGCGTTTCGGCAAACACGTTCACATTCTGGATTGGGCGTTACATCTGGATGAAGGGACTCCGCACATCCACGAACGCCATGTGTTTGACTGTGAAAATAAGTATGGAGAGATTGCTCCGAAGCAGGAAAAGGCATTGGAAGCACTGAGTTTTGAACTGCCAAAACCAGGCAAGCCCCTTGGTCGCTACAACAATCGTAAGATCACATTCGATGCAGCCTGCCGCACGATGCTATTCGAGATTGCCAAACGCCACGGCTTGGAACTGGACGAAGTGCCAGAATACGGCGGACGGGCTTATCTGGAAAAGCGGGACTATATCATGGCAAAGCAAAAAGAACAACTTGCTCAACAGGAAAAAGCCGTACAGGAACAGACCGCTCAGCTTGAAAATTTGAAACACGCAAATGAGCAAGAACATCGTCAACAGGTTCGACGTACAACCTATCAGTCCCTAACACTTCTGAGCAACGATAAAAAATTCAAAAGCAGGAAAAAAAGTTAAGTGAACTTTTTCAGAAGATTGAAGATACCGAGAACTTGTTGGATGAGATTTCTGCGGTTGCCTACGACAAAGCTGTGGCTGTTGTTTCAGAAAACGCTGTGAACGATGCTTTGAAAGCAAGCACAGAACAGGTCGATATATATTTGGACTGGCTGAAAGAGCCAGGGCGAACGGCAAGCAAGGAAACATTGGACTACACCACATATCAAATCACAACGCTGCGAAAAAATATTATTGCAGCAGTAAACAGGATTACCGCAAGATTGACAACTGTCCTTATAAAGCCGGAAATCAAAAAGCCTGCCATCGAGCAAATCAAAGAAGATTCCCGCCCGTCCGTTTTGCAAAAGCTGCAGCAGCGGCAGGAAGAAATCGCACAGCGTGAGCAGACATGCACCAAACCGAAGAAGCGCAGTCATGGCATAGAACTGTAAAGGAGGAAAATCTTCAAGAACAACAATTTATTTGAAATCGTAAAGCTGAATATCACCACTCGACAGGCTGCAGAAGCCTATGGTTTTCGTCCAAACCGCAGCAGCATGGTTTGCTGCCCATTCCATGCAGACCGTAATCCCAGCATGAAAGTGGATTCACGGTTTCACTGTTTTGGCTGTGGAGTGGATGGCGATGTAATCGACTTTACCGCAAAAATGTTTCAGCTGTCCTTGCGGCAAGCGGCGGAAAAGCTGGCCTCAGATTTTGGGCTTTCTGCAACAGGCACTTTTCCACTGATACGCTATAAGCTCGTGGAAAAGCCATTGAACCAGAAAGAGCAATTCTACAAAATCCTGTGTGGCTATCGTTCTCTGCTAGCAAATTGGCGCATGGCCTATGCACCCAAAAATCCAGAAGCATCCCTGCATCCTTGTTTTGTAGCAAGTCTGCACTATGCAGACCGTGTGCAATATCTGCTGGATATTCTTTTGCTGGGAAGCCTACCTGAAAAGCAACAATTACTCAACGGAAAGGAAGTGACCGCCCTTGGAAAAGCAATCAACCAATGCAAGAAAACCGAAGATGCAGCATAGCACACCCGCCCGAAACTGGGTGGGTGACAATGGGAAAATTATTGAGCCATTATTTGCCGATTATTTTTTGAGCCTGCACCCCATGCGCTGCTTTCAAGGCAGGCTGTTCACGGTGGATGGCATGGTGGAGGATGAAGCTCCGCTGAAGAAGGAAATCTATGAGCAGATTCGCTATTATGCCACCACCAGCGTAGCACGACGTATTGAACATATCATGCAGGCCATCAAGTTGGCCTGTGCATCTGAACCACCGGAGATTCAGACAGACCGCATCCATGTCCGAAACGGTACATATTTTGCAGACGGTCACTTTACCCCTGAAAAAGAATACTGCATGAACCGTCTGCCCATCGCCTATGTGTCGGATGCACCAGCACCGACACGCTGGCTGCAATTCTTGAACGAACTGCTATACGAAGAAGATATTCCGGCCCTACAAGAATACATTGGCTATTGCCTGCTACCTGTTACCAAAGCGCAGAAAATGCTGCTGATGGTCGGCAAGGGCGGTGAGGGAAAATCCAGAATCGGGCTGATCCTGCGAGAATTGTTCGGCAGCAGTATGTACACAGGCAGTCTGCAAAAAGTGGAAACCAACCGCTTTGCCCGTGCAGACTTGGAGTACAAGCTGCTTCTGGTGGACGATGACATGAAAACCGAAGCCCTGCCACAGACGAACAACATTAAAACTCTTGTCACGCTGGAAGATAAAATTGACATTGAGCGCAAGGGCCAGCAGAGTGTGCAGGGTACGCTGTATGTTCGGTTTGCCTGCTTCGGGAATGGTAGCTTACACGCACTCTATGACAAGTCCAACGGTTTCTATCGCCGCCAGCTGTTGCTCACCACTAAGGAAAAGCCCGTTGGCCGGGTGGATGATCCTTTTCTCATTGATAAGATGCGGAACGAAAAAGAGGGCATCCTGCTTTGGGCATTGGAGGGGCTGCATCGGCTGATTCAAAACAATTACCAATTTACCATCAGCGAACGCACCACCGCGAATCTGAAAGAAGCGATGGAGCAGGGCAACAATATCCTGAGCTTTCTCAAATCTGAGGGCTACTTTGAAATTCGGCAGGGGACCAAGTGCAAGTCTACCGATTTCTATAAGGTCTACGAACGCTGGTGTCTGGATAACCTGGAAAAGCCGCTGGCAGCATCAACCTTTATCCACCATCTAAAAGACAATCAGAAAAGTCTGGGCATCGTCTACGATGATAAGTGCATTGGCACAAATCGGGGCTTTCACAATGTAGACGTTGACCTATTTTTACCCGTTGATGTTCCCAGTCCGTGGGATTAAAAAATAAGAACCAACTTGAAAAAGCCCTGCTCAGCCTGCTCACAGTGCGCAAAAGGTGCAGGATGAGCAGAGTGAGCAGGCAATTTTGAACTTACATCAAAAATAAAACATGGAGGTTTTGCCTATGAACAAATCTCGGCCTGTTGCGACCAAAACTGTGAAATCTTTGAATTATACGAAAAACATCTTGCAGACCATTCCGAATAACGATACAATGGAAGTGGTCACTCAAACCAATGCCGTCAAGTCTCCGACTGACAGCCTGAAAGCCACAACACTGGTGTACACGGTGGAAGAGATTGCGCAGATGCTGTCCATCAGCCTGCGCTCTGCCTACAATCTGTGCAACAGCACTACCGAATTTCGTGTTCTTCGGGTCGGTGGAAGCATCCGCATCCCGAAAGACAGCTTCGATGCGTGGCTCCGGGCAGCTTGAAAAAGGAGATAATGTATGGCATATATTACAAAACGCGGCAGCTCCTATGGTGTCCGCTATACTTACCAAGATGAGCAGGGTAAAAACTGCAACAAATGGGAAAGTTTTCCCACGAAAGAGGAGGCAACAAATCGCAAAAAACAAATCGAACATGAACTGGCAAACGGAACGTTTTTGATTCCGTCCACCATCACCGTCAAAGAGTTTTTGATGGAGTGGCTTCCCAAACAGTGCAACAAGCACAAGTGGGCACCGCAGACCTATCAATCCAATCTGGGAACGGTCCAGAACCTCATTATTCCGTACATCGGCGATATGCAGATGCAAAAGCTCAAACCCTACCATCTGGAAGATTTGTATGCCACTCTCGGCAAAATGCCCTGCGGCCAGTATTATGAGGGCACCACCGATATCACAAGGACCATTGCGGTGGGGCCTCTGAAAGCAGAAGAAAAGGAGCATTTTACCCTGGTGCTTATGAGCATGCTGCGCCTGGGAGCGGTGAAGTTCCTTCACGGCTGCAGAGGACTGAGTATTGATTATGTGGCCAGGGAACCATTGTGGAGCAGGGGGCTTAACTTTGAACATGGCACAGGCCATGGCGTCAGCTACTTGTCTAACTGCCATGAAAGGCCTAACGGGATCCGGTTTAAAATGGTGCCTGAGCGCCAGGATAACGGGGTTCTGGAGCCCGGTATGATCACATCCGATGAACCGGGACTTTATATAGAGGGAAGCCACGGTATCAGGACAGAGAACC
>ERZ773242.1017-NODE-1017-length-29360-cov-14.436376_pt1 | contig 29360 bp, 23 predicted proteins | sample MGYA00511077_ERZ773242 | MGnify/ENA primary metagenome ERZ773242 (study PRJEB29015, sample SAMEA2737754) | human gut metagenome | biome: human gut; feature: human-associated habitat; material: faeces | place: China | collected 2012 ... | reverse complement strand
TATTGGGGATGCGCTCACTGTGGTTATCCTCGTTGACCTTGATGATCTCCACGCCGCCAATAGGCGTGTTGTAGAAGTGAAGCGTTTGTGTGTCATTGGGATTGACTACCACGGTCTGCGTGCGGGTGTTTTCGTCGATGGTGTAGCCGGGGATCGTCTGTACCTCCGTCACCACCACGGTTCCGGAAATGCCGGAGAGGGTGATCTTGCCCTCCTTATCCGTCCAGTACAGGCCGGTGGAGGACAGCGTGCCGCCCTCAGCATCTACATAGGAACCGTCGGCATAGACGATTTTGAACTGAACGCCCTCCAACGGCTCCTTTGTGATGGAATCCTGCTTGACGATGATGAGGTTGCCCTTGGGTTGGTTGCGGAACTCTACCGTGACAACTTCATTGGACTTGACCTTGACGGTCTGCGGCGTATCGTCGAGAATGTAGCCCACCTTCGCACGGGTTTCCTTGATGACAAGCGTGGTGCCGGGAGTGATGTCCGTAATCGTGAACGTACCTGCGCTGTCCGTCACGAACTTGCCGTTGGCGTTGCCAATCAGGTTGCCGTCCGAATCCGTGACAAGGAACTCGACGTCAGAGATGGGAGCGTTCGTCACAGCATCCACCTTTTTCACAAGCACACCGCCCTTGGGCTGATTACGGAATTCCAGCGTCATGACAGAGCTGCGCTTGATCTTGATGCTCTGCGGGGTATCGTCGAGGATGTAGCCATCCTTGGCACGCACCTCTTTTGCGATGACCGTCATGCCGGGCGTCAGGCCGTCAATGCGGATGGTGCCTGCGCTGTCGGTCGCATACTTTCCGTTGGCGTTGCCGATCACGCTGCCATCCGAATCGGTGATGAAGAACTCCACATCGGAGATGGGTGCACCGGTCACGGCGTCCTTTTTGACAATGAGGAGGGAACCCATCTTATCATTGCCGAAGGTCACGGTGATCACGTCCTGATCCTTGCCGGAGAGATAGACCGTTTCCGTGGCGTCGGTGATCACATACCCGTCCGGCGCGGAGATCTCCTCGCAGACATAAGTGCCTGCGGCAAGGCCCGTTAAAATGGCGGTTCCGTTTTGCGAGGTTTTGATCTCTCCGACCACGGTGCCGCCGGTGCCGGAGGTGCCGCCAAGGTAGCGGATTCTAAACCATGCACCTTCCAGCGGCTGACCGCTCTCGCTGTCCACCTTGCGGATGATGATGGCGGAAAGAGGCGTGTTCTCGAAGGTCAGGACTTTGCTCTCACCACCGGAGATGAAGCATTCCTGCGTGGCAGGCTCCTTGATGGCATACCCGGACGCAGGTTCCAATTCCGTTACTTTGTACCAGCCATCCTTGACCTCGGGGAGAATGATTTTTCCGCTTGCGTCAGAAAAGTAAGTGCCGAGGTCATTGAGCTCGCCGGTGTCGGTATGGTTGCTGCCATACCAAATCTGGAACTTAGCACCCTTGATGGGATCGCCGGTGACACTATCTACCTTGCGGATCTCCAGACTGGGCTTGAGGGCGTTGAAGAAGGTGACGGTAGAGGTCTCGCCGGGCTTCAATGCCACTTCCTGCGGGATGGGGCAGAGAATGACATGGTTGGGAACATTGATCTCCGTTACTTTGAATGTGCCAACAGGAGCAGAGTCGAGGAAAATCCGCCCATGGTTATCGGTCGTGGCGCTGGTAGAAAAGCTGCCGTCGATCTGCTCGATGCGGTAGGTCACGCCCTCGATGGGCTCACCATTGGCGATGTTCTTCTTGACAATTTCAAGACCGGGCTTTTCATAGTCAACGAAAGTGACCTCGGAGGTTTTGCCGGGGCGCAGCGCCACGGTCTGCTCGGTATTGGTTACGATGTACGGCTCGGGAACGGATTCCTCACGCACAACATAGACACCGGCAGGAATGGCCGGGAGCGTTGCGGAGCCGTCCGTCCCGGTCGTGACGGAGGTGGAATAGCTGCCGGTAACGGACTTAATGGAAAAGACCGTGCCGGCGATGGGCTTGCCGCTCATGGCGTCGCGCTTGATGATCTTCATATCGGGCAGCTCATAATTAGTCGCCGCAACGATGTATTCGCGGTCACCTTCGGAAACATCTACATAAACACTTTTGGGCGTGGGATCAACACAGAAGCCGTCCGGCGCGGAGGTCTCGACAAAGCTCCAAAGGCCGGTCGCGGCGTCCTCGACATAGATCTCACCCTGCGCATTGGTGATGTCGCTGCCGACGATCTGCCCGTTGAAATAGATGCTGAAACGTGCACCGGCGAGACCGGTTGTGGTTCCACTAGCAGTTTTTTTCAGCACGATCTTGCCAACGCCTGCAGGCGGTGCAGGTTCTTCTCCGCCGCCTCCGGGCTTATCCTGAGTGACCAGTTTGCGGGGACCATAATAATTGAAGAATGACTGATTTTTGCGGTTACTGGAAATTGCGTACACCGCCCATTTCGCACTCTCGTCCTCCACAATGGATGCAGACTTACCCTGTGCAGTGTACTCTTCAATCTGGCGCTGGAACTCGGCGTCCTCCTGTGATTTCTGCTCCAAAAGCCAGTCGATGAGGCTCAGATACAGATCATAGGTGTCAGCGTTGGCGTAGCCGCCCGCGTCGCCGTCTCCACCGGGCTCGCCTTTATAGCTTTGGTGATCCCACACATACGTCTGCACGGCCATAAAAAGCTGGCCAACATTGGATGCCTTGCAGTCGTTGAGGTAGGTCATCATCCATTTGACGTTCTCGACGGTTGCGGCGTCCATTTCACTGAGGCCGCTGTTCGTGACAGCCGACTGCAATACGGCATCTGCATCTGCACCGGTGCCGGACGTCCATGTGAAGGAATCCAGGTATGACGCGGTGGCGTAGTGATAGCCGAGACCGCTGTCCATGCAGTACACGAGCTTACCGTCCACGAGCGGCGGACGGTAGCTATAAGGCGTACCGTTGGCGAGCAGGCGCGTGCTCCAATATGCCTGATTGGTGGTAATTTTGAGGCCGGAACCCGTGTTCGACGCGGCAAAAGCCGCAGTCGGCAGCAGGCTCAAGATCGTCACCAGCGTCAAAAGCAGTGACAACAAGCGATGTTTAATTGACTTCATGTCTTTCTCCTTTCCAAAAAGCGCAATAAAAAGAGCAGATCTTGACGACCTGCTCTTGCGTGAGAGTTGATGATTTATTTGTTCGCGGGGGTATCCACCCGAGTGATGGAATAGCCATCGTAGAGGAAAAGCTGGACACAGTACCAGCACGGGTCACCAGTATCATTGACACCTCTTGCCAGCCCAACGCCAATCTCAGATAGCTTTGGGTTGACCATGTTCTTGTTGTGGGTTGTCGAAGCGCTCCAATCTGCCACGGCCCGTTCGGCAAGTGTCTGGTCAGACAGCACCCAATCTGCGATGCGATGGATATTTTCGGCCATGTAGGGACAATCCGTGACGGTATTGAATTTTCCACCATTCGGTCTTGTGTGAGAATAGACGGTATGCGCAGCCATCTCGTCGGCTCGTACCTGCGCCGCCTGCATGAGCCTGTCGTTGACGCGCAGTGCAGCAACGCCGTTTTCTTTGCGCAGGGCATTGGTGCGGTCGATGATGTCCTGCTTTGCAGCGGCAACATCTGTCTGCGCAGGTTGTTCCACGGGCTTTGTCGTTGTGGACTTTACCAGCGCTTCACCAGTGTAAGGCGCACCGGTTTCAATTTGCACACATCCGCTGTCCGCATCCCAGAACACATTGAAGCCGACCGCTTTGCCAATGTCGCGGAGTTTCACATAGTTGTGTCCAGCAATACCATACGCTTCCATTTGAACCTCCTGCCCATCGACAAAAATACGATGGTTGCTGCGTTCAGCGAGGATTCCCGCAGCATAGGCGGAAGCTCCGCCTGTGATAATAGCGCCGATAAAAAGGCCCGTAAACATCGTGAGGATCTGCTTCTTCATGGAAAAGCCTCCTTATTTTTGATCTACTATTCCTTTACGATCATAAAGCGGCTTTTTCAACAAAAGATTTCAAGATGCCTGAACAGCCTGCACACACCAGCGCTGGCTGGAATCTCCGGCAACGCAGGTGAAGAGTGTGATCCGGTTATCCGTGGTAGAGGACAAATAGCTCCAATCGTTGCTGCTGATTTTGGTCACAGTCTCCACCAGATAGGTACGGGTACCCATGGATGTGGTATAGGTGATCTTATCTCCTACATCCAGATCCTTGATGCTTCCGATCACATATTTGGCGCCGCGATTATGCCCGCAGACAGCCACATTGCCGTTCCAGACGCTGGTACTGGTGAAATGCCCCAGCCCCTTTTTCATGCTGGCAGTCGTTTCACCTTCCCAGAGATAGTAATTCTTAACTCCGATGGCAGGAATGGAGATCTTTCCGACGGCACCGTTGGAGAGCAGAAAATCCTGTGTCAGCTCCGTGAAAGCGGGCGTCGCAGGGGAGGTTGTGGAACCGTCCTGCAGGAAACCTGGGATCTCGACAGTCCCGCCGCCGGAAGAAATTCCGTAAATGCCGCTGTCGGATGCAGAAATGCCCTGAAGACCGGGCAGCATGATTTTCTCCATCACGCCGGTTTGGGTGGTGCTGAGCTGCCCGTACTCCAGCTTGGGGATCTGGTAGTCCACCACATTTTTTTCGCCGTAATTGTAGCGGGAGCCGTAGACGTCCTCATAGGAAGAGGCGGGATAGTATTCCGGGGTGCCATCGGTTTCAAAGGAATAATCGGCAGCCTGTGCGCTGACCGCCATCGCAGAAAGCATGGCAGCCAGAGTCAAAGTCAATGAGAAAAACTTCTTCATACGGGAGCCTCCTGTTCTTCTTCAGCGGGAACGGTAAATTCATGCCAGTCATTGTGCTTGCTGGCTTGGATCGTGTAAGTATGGTCACTCTGCGGGAAAGAAACGGTGAACTCGCGCCCAGCCAGATGCCTGGCAAGGGATTTTTTCACCTCAACCGCGACGGTATCTCCTGGATTCAGTGTGAGAGAGCCTGCATCGATAGCGGGAACCTCGCTGTCAGGCTCCACACGGAACTTTGCAATCAGCCGGTACTCTCGGGGCTTGCTGTCCGGAACATACACATAGACATTTTTGCGGCGGCGCAGCAGGATGAGTGCAGCGGCGGCGATGCCCGCGCAGAGCAGCACGGAAGCGATGATCAGCAGCGGAGCGGCAAGGCTGTCGTTATCCCAGATATGTGTTTTTACGGGGACGATCTCACTTCCGGTATAAACCACGGTATAAGTGATGCTGTCCACACCTTCTGCAGTAACGGTTCCGTGATATTCCGCCGTGGTGACATAGCCTGTGGCAGCCTGATAACTGTTGGAGGCGGAATAGGTGGCGACCGCCTGATACTGGGCAGGAACCAGCGCCTCGCCGACGAGCGCCGTGCCGGTGACCTGCCATTCCACATTGGCAAGGGAGAGCGTTTTTCCGTTTTTGACGGTCGTGGGCGGCACATAGGACATGTCGTTGCGACCCAGATTGCCGATCACCTTTGTCTCGGTGGTTTTGCTGTATTTGGTGGTGTAGCCGGACGCCTCTGTGGAAAGCGTGGTATGATCCAGCGCCAACTCGCCGGAGAAGCCGTCCTTTTCATAGGGCATACTGGGCGAAAGCTCTGCGAGGATCTGCGCAAGGTCATTTTTGGCGGTGTTGACCGTGACGGTTTCCGTTACGGTTTTGCTTTCCAGATACGGGTGTTCCACCTTGGTGGTGTAGGCCCAGGTATAAAGATAACCGTCGTAGGAAAAGTCCTCTTCCTTCAGCTCATCTGGGTCAACCTCCGGGGAAAGCGTGTAGGTTTTTACAAGCCGCTGCTGGCCGTTCAGGTTTTCCGCTACCAATGAATCGGGAACCTGAGCGGCAAAGGCGCTGACCGTCAGCGACATGGCAAGCAGCAGGCAAAGGGCCAGCTTTGATAAGCTCTTCATGGTGGCCTCTCCTTTTTTACAAATTCTGTTTGATGATTCTGGTGATGATGCCGACGGCGATGCCGCGTTCCTCATCCAGACGGGTAACGGCAAAGCTGACGTCGTCTTTTTTTCCGGGCATTCGCCGGTCATAGCAGGTGTGGGCAACCGCGTTGACACCGTTGTTGAGCCGGATGAACACAACGCCGTGGCGCACATCGGTCACTCTGCCGGCATATTTGCCCTGCAGGACGCATTTATCCAGATTGCTCTGGTTGGCGGCGGACGAAACGCTGCGGATATCTGCTGTGATGGAAATATGGTTGATGTCGCTGCGGTCAATGGTGAGCACACGGACAAGAACACGGTCGCCGACGCTGTAATACTCGCGGGCGTCACCGAACCATGCGGCAGACAGATCGCGGGCGAAAATCGTACACTCCACGCCGAACACTTCCACACGCAGGACTTTTTCCGCAACGCCAATGACGCGCGCCTGTACGACGCGCCCCTCATAAATCATGGGAACACCATCTTCATTGGCGTCCAGATAGAAGGTCTGACGCTTACGGAGCATAGCGGCCTTGCGGCTTGCCACAACGCTGCGGGCGGTGTTATCCAGACCCCGGACGATGAAATCGATCTCCGCGGTGAGCATGGTTGCAAGGATACTGTTCATCCGCTCCATAAACGGCTTGTATTTCGCTCCATACGGAACGGGCCCGGAATAGAGCATCATTTCTTTCAGCGGGATCGCAATGCGATAACCCTTGTAGTCAACGACAACGATAGTACGGCCGGAAGGGGTCTGCTCCACGCCGTCCAACGTTCCGGTCAAAATACGACCGGCAATATGCGAGGTCTTGATCTCATGCCAGATGACCTCACGGCGTTCTTCTTCCGTTTCGATACGGCCTTTTGCATCAACGGTCAGAATGTAGGAGTCACGGCGTCCGGCAGGTGCGGGAGGGGCGGTAGGCTGCGGAGCAGTTTCACCATCTGCGGATTCCGTTTCATCTTCAGCGGGCGGAGCATTTTCCGCATTTCCTTCCAGCAAAAGCGCATCCAGAGCATTTTCGCCGCTGCTGTCAAGGGGTGCCGGAGTGCTGCTGTTCAGCTCCTGTAAAATGCTGTCGTACTCCGGATCTTCCGCCGCTTCATCGGAAACAGGGACAGTCTCTGCGGCATCAGCGGTGTTTTCGGCATCCAGCTCGTTTTCCTCAACATCTGCTGTGCCGCTCACATCGCCGGAGCCGAGATCAACTTCCGAGAGTTCTGCCAGCGGAGTTTCCGTGCTGTCGCTGCCAGCGGCCTCTACCTGCTGCTCAGAAAGTTCTTTGGCGGATTCGGTTTCCATGAACTCTGAGGAGAAATCATCAGGGGGCGGGATCGTTTTTTTCTTGGGCATTAAGTATCCTCCTTTTTCTTCATAATGGATTCTTTGGTTACGGCAACGACTTTTTCAGCCGACGCAGGCTTTTTCTTTTGCGCCGGCTTCTTATCCGCTGCCTGAGATGGCGGCGCCGATGGAGTTTGCTTTTCCTGCGGCTGATTTGCCCGCCATGCAGGGACATGGGAGGCGGCCTTGCTCGGCCGCAGCTTCTTTGCCTCGGGATGTTTGGAATAGTCGTACTTATCCACCTCCAGTACATTCTTGCCCCGAATGAGGATCAGGGCTTTATCAATATCCATACGCAGCACCTCGTCCATGGTCATCAGCTTGCGCCGGCCGACACCGCTGGTTTCCCGGTATTCAGGCGTGTAGTTGGATACGCGCCATGTTCCGAGCTGTTTGGCTTTACTGGTGACAGAGATACTGGCCTCGCCGGTCCGGTCAGAAATAAATTCCGCCGTCAGAGTATCTGTGCAGCCAAGAAAAAGCTGCACATCGCAGTTGCCCAGAATTTCCTGCCACTGGTTGTAGGGATAGCGGTTCTGAAGACCAGCTAAGTTCTGGAACACACATGACATGGACAGGTTTCTGGAACGAATGACCGAAATTTTTCTCGATAGATCTGGGATCACTCCACAGGCACACAGCTCCTCGCCAAGTACATGAACAGGAACTGGAAGCGCCCCACCGGGGCAATGTTCATCCGCATAGCGAACCAGACGAATGAACACGAAGGAAAGAAACAGCGAGGAGAGAAAATCAAAGGTACTGTCCTGATCGCTGGTAATGCAGTAATACGCGCATGGCTGCTTTCCCGGGAGTTCCAAATCGATCTCGTTGTAGGATGTGATGTTGCGAATATCCCGGTTTTGGAAAACCTGCAGTCTGGAGCCGAGCCCGATGATAACGCCGCCGCGCACACCCTCTGACGCCTGCTTGAAAATGCTGTATGGCGCTTTGGCAGGATGCGTGAGGGGAAGAACATCAAAAAGCGCATTCAGTTCCTTTTCGGAACTGGCGGTGAGCAATTGGTACACTTCGCCGATGTTTTGCTTTTTCTTGGGATAGCTGGTGGAAACATAGAGGACCAGCGCCTTGAGCAGATTCATTTCGGCGCTGTCCCAGAAGTGGTCGCGTTCCTCGCCGCCGGTATTCTTGATGATGACGTCGCAGAAAAGCTGGGCCATCAATTCCTGACCGCCGACCTCCGCAAGACAATTCCATGAATCGGAGGCTGATGGTGTGACCAGATTGAACACACGGACGGTGTAGCCCTGATCCCGCAGATATTCGCTGGTCTTTTCGTACAATTCGGACTTGGGGTCACAGATCACAAGGCTTGACTTCCGCGCCGCGCATTGGAGAATCATGTTGACGCAAAAGGCTCTTGTCTTTTTGGAGCCGCTGGCGCCGTAAACCGCAAGATTCCCGTTAAATCGAGTCTTTGGAGGAATACAAATGACCTGATGATCCAGCTCTCCGAGAATCGTACCGGAATGCTTGCGAATATCCGGGACAAGGTCAAGCACCTCGGTCAGCTCCTTGCGGGACATAAAGCCTGCGGTGCCGTAGGTTCCCTTGTCGGAATAGACCAGATTGCGCTGCCGGTCGTATTCGCCGCCCTCACTGTAGCCCATTCGCATGACCATGAGGATCAGCAGCGCCAGCGCACCGATGCAGAGGCCGAGCCCATACAGCCCATACGGAAAGTGGAAGGCTGCCGCAAGGCAGGGAAAGAATCCGGCGTCCGGGAATGCGGGAGACGTCCCAAACACAGCGCCGGCCTCCTGCCATGCACGGTAATTGGAAAAAAGCTGCGAGAGGTAGCCGCTCCCGTAGAGCAGCGCCAGCGCAGCGATTGGAATAATAATGAAAAGCTGAATCGGCTTCTTTTTAGGAATAGAGCACGCTCCTTTCAAACTGCTGAAAATCAATGCTTTGCAGCATCACACGCTGACCGCAGATCTCCTGCAAAGTTTCTTCCTGATAGTCAAAGCAGATCAATGTCCCTGTCATTCCGTGCAGCTCCAGCGCGGTATCGAAACGCCGGATGCGAGGAAAATCACAGGTGTAGGCGAATAGAACGGGATTCCCGGCACTATCGATAGCGTCATTTTCAATGCGCCAATTTGGTATCCGCGCATAGAGGCCATCTGCAAGGATCGCATCGAGCGTCCTACGCTGCTGCGTGTCGCATAAGAGGCGAAGGATCGCTTCGCCATAACGATCATTGGTCAGATAGTAGAAATGCGGAAAGCTGCCATCCAGCAGGAAATAGCTGTGCGCGTCCGGCTGCATCAGGATAGAAAGCTGTTCCATGGTGGAGCCGAACACGATCCCGGAAATCTCCGCATCGGGCATGACCCCTTCGGTTTGCAGCAGAGCTTTGAACCGCAGTTCAGCCTTGTACTCCCATTTCATCTGCGCTTTGGCGGTGTTATAGGTCAAAAAAATACCGCCATCCGTCAGCAGGATGCCGGTTGCGCGTGAACTTTTGATTTTCGCCCCTTGCGGACCAATCTCTTTAACCTCTCTGGAGGTGTAATAGGCGGGGATTGCCGCACTTTGACTGGCAGCGGAAAAAGGAGCCTTTTCCCATGGAAAGGCCGGAATGTCAGCGTTGTGCATGATGGTCAGGATCTCAGCCATCCGGTGAAGCCGGAGCCGTCTGGGAATTTCGCTTTTGAGCTTGTTTGGCTCAGAACTGCCGGTCAGGTAGGCAGAAAACCATTCGGGAGCATCAGCCAACAGCAGCCGTTTGGCTGACGAGGTGAGCCGAAGTCCACGCAGGCCGTCTTTGGAGAAGGTACGCAGCAGCCCATCTCGCCGGAGAGCGGTAACGACATTTTCAAGGTATGCGGAACCACCCGGCAGGTGGCTGATTTGACGGATGGGGTATTCACCGCAGAGGGCGGTTAATGTCAAAAGAAGATAGGGCAGCGTATTTTGAGCTGGCAGCTGCCGGGGCTTTCGAGGCATAAACCGTGCTGCCTCCTTGTACGATATTTTACCGTAGGGCTTTATAGCTTGGGTAATTTTGCGGCCGGAGCGCCTTGAAAAAACGCAGTATTTTCAGCGCTTTCAGGGCGCTTTTTGTACCTTGGAAAATAAGCGCCCATAAAAGGTCAAAAATCCGATATGCTTTTTACACCATTCTGGCGCTCTGCAAGCCAGGCCGGAAACTGCGTGCTGTCCATGAGAAAAAGCCGTGTGCAATCCTCTTCGCCCAGCTCCGTGGTGTTGTAGGCGTCGCACAGCAGCCCATTGTCATCCGTCAAGATGAAGGAGGCTGCAACATCCAGAAACTGCTTCAGTTCCAGATTGTCATAATCGCGGATACGGCGCTCTGGCAGCTCCTGCGCATAGATATGGGAAAAGCAGACCACACAATGCTGAAATTGCGGCATGGTGTGGTGGGCGGCGTAATCGGAGAGCGCGGAGGTAAACGGATCCAACAGGAACTCCGTGCTTTGGCGCTGCCTGCGCTTTGGCAGAAGGCACGGGAGCTTGATCTCCAGAATGCCGTCATTGTCGCTGATCTCAATACCCTGCATGGTTTCAGCAGACCGCAGATATTCCTCTTTTTTGATGCTGGTAGTGGCATAGATCAGGTGGCGCAGCCGGCAGGTGATCCGCTCGGCCCGCAGCGCCGCATCCGTGGACAACACCTCGTAGTTGTCGGGATAACGCTGGATATCCGTCGTGTTCATGGCATAGAGCGCATTGTTCAGCCGTTCGATCTCAGCCAGAATAGATGTAATTCTTTGTGATATAATGGCCCTGTTCAAGAAAAAACTCCTTATTCGATTTGATAATACTGCACTTCGCCGCCCGAAGAGACGGTACAGTAGCCGCTGGTGTTTGGTGTGTGGATCTCGGCGATCTGCTCCGGCTGCTCAATCAGAACGATGTATTTGGGCGGAACCTCTTTTACCGTGGAGAGCATTTGGTTGATAAGCTGCTCTTTACCCGGCTCCGCATAAATGATCTCGTAAACTTCACCATCCGCAAAAAAGATGATTTTTGCGGGGTACTCGCTGACAGAGTGATATTCTACCTGCTCCATAAAGTCGGTAAGAACCCAAACGGCCTTTGAAAGCCCGTGATCGATGCTCTCCTCCGCATCAGCGGGAATGCGGTAATACTCGCCGCGCTGCACAATGCGGCCCTGCTTTTGCAGGTAGGACAGCAGATTTCGAATTTTACTTTCCTTGTGCGGATAGAGCTTCAAAAGCTGCATCTCCGTCAGAGCGCGGTACATGGAAACATCCCGCAGGAGGCCGGCGGCTTCCTGCCCATAGATCTGTTCCCTCGTTTTCATTGAAACATCTCCTCGTTATGCGTATTGAAGCCGTATAATCGCCGTATTGCTGTTGGTTGTGGAGCGTTATACGTCTTAAATGCGTATTGTGTACGGATTAGCATGGATGCTGCTTTGGCGCAGCACGCTGAGCAAGCTCGGCCAGCTCCCGGCGATCCGTGGTGATCAATTCCTTTTCCATTTGACTGCACTTGATCTCCACGGCAATATTATTGTTATTTGTGCTGATGAGAGCGCTGCCGCGCTCAAAGTGCGTAATTTCCATCAGCTCGGCTTCAGAAAGGTGAAGAACACCCTGAACACGCTGGGCTTCCTCCTCTTCCAGATTCAGCAGGATCTTCGTTTTGCTGTTGTTGATGATGCCCTTGCCATATTTACCGTCGTCCAGCGCAAAAAAGTCATTGAGGTCCTGTGTGGCGCAGACAAGGCTGCCGCCATAGCCGCGGATCGTCTTGGCAAGCTCCAGAACGGATTCGGCGGCCTGCCGGTTGCTGCTGGCGCCGATGAGCTGCCAGCATTCGTCCACGAAGATGGCTTTTTCCGCCGTGCGGTTCTCTTTGGCCTTGTCCCATACAAAGTCAAGAGCAACAAACATCCCCACCGTCAGCAGATCACCGGTCAGCTCAGAAATATCAAGGACGATGTACTTGTTGTCCAGTGCCACATTGGTTTGCTGATTGAAGGAGCGGGCAGAGCCGTTGACCAGCCGGTTCAGGATGTTGGCAAGGCGCTTTGTTTCCGGAGAGGCGGCGAGAATTTCATACAGGTCGCCCAGGATCGGCATTTCTTTATAGCACCCTGGATTTTTCGGCTGTTCCAGAGAAGCATTGTCATGTGTGATGCCCTTTGTCCCGTAGGTACAGATCATGGCATCATCCAGAAGCTGCCGCTCCTCGTGGGACATGTCCGGAATTAAGAGGCTGAAAAACGTGTGCAGCCGCTGAATTTTGGCTGCCAGCAGAGATTTTTCCGCGCCGGGGCCATCCAGCAGATCGTCCACGGACTTATCTGCCTTGCGGATCTCCATGATGTTGATGCAGTTTTGAGAAGCCGGAGATATGGAGATAAACTGTCCGCCGATGTTGGAACAGGCCCGGTGAAACTCATGCCCTTTGAGCGGCGCGATGATAAAGACCTGAATTCCCTTGCGGCGCATACGCAGAGCCATCAGCTGAAGTGTAAAGGTTTTTCCGGCTCCGCTGGTTCCGAGAATGGCGATATTGGCATTCTTGTAGACGCGGGAATCGAAGATGTCCACGATGATGAGAGAATTGTTGTGTTTATTGACGCCGAGAAGAATACCGTTGTCATCGCACATCTCATAGCTGGTGAAGGGATAGCAGCTGGCGGCTCCCGTTGTCAGAACATTCCGCTTAGACCGCTCATAGAGCTGGCGCTCCAGAGAAACCAGAGGGAGAGAGGACAAAAAAGCCTGCTCCTGACAAAAGGAACAGGTCTGCACATCCATATCCTGCGAGAGCAGGAGCTTTTTCATTTCTGCGACCTTCCATTCGAGATCATCCACGCTGCCGGCTGTCACGGTGATAAGCAGGTTCAGATAATAAAAATCCTCGTTGTTGGAAAGGCCGTCTTTTAGAAAATAGCCGCTGCGGATCGCACCGTCGAGATCGTCAAAATCCGTATTGGTATCGCTGGTTTCCTTGATTTTGCTGCGGTTGATACGGAGCTGCTGCCCCAGCTTTCTGACCATGCGGTCCTTTGGCTGCCGCGTCAGAAAGACGTCCAGATCGATCCCGTCGCCGGCGTTGACCAAAAGGCTGAGCCAACCGGCGGGAACGCGCGCTTTATAACCATCTGATGGGACAAGAAGATAGGCATAATACAGCCCATCTACACAGAGGTAGTTTCCATGGGTAAGGTCGATGCTGTCAGGGGCATAGAATTCATTGACGGGAATTGCGTTGATGTCCCGTCCGGAGGCCATGTAGTCTGCCAGAACGGACTTCACCCGCTGGTAGAATGGCTCACTGCTGGCCCTGCGGCAGAGAATGTTATAAAGAATCTCCGCCGTGGCGTCGTCCTCGTTCTCAGGGGAAATGACCTCGTTGCCGCACTGCCGCAGATAATTTGCCGCCGTGCGTGCGGCTGTTTGCAGGGAAGCGATTGCATCCTCTTCCTCATGGCCGCGTTTGGTTCCGGGCAGCGGCTCATACTCGAAAACGAGAAAAAAGCGCCTTGTGATTGCCTCACGGGAGCCAAGCTGCCGAATGAGCTTCAGGTAGTCTTCCTGCAGGACACGGCAGCGCGGATCCTGCTCATGCTCCAGCTCCCTGCGGACGGTATCCAGATGCCGGTTAATGTCCGCACGTTTTGTCAATGCCTTGAATTGCACCTTGACCGGGGCAATTTTCAGATAGGAAATGAAGGAGTAAATGATGCTGCGCTGCTCTCTCGCGCTGCGCAGCAGGAAGTTGACGGGAACCACCTCTACAACCTTGACATAGCGGTGATCTCTTGTATAAATGACGCCGTGCTCAATTTTCTCGATAGGGATATAGTCCGCCAGGGCATTGAGCGGCTGAACGGCTTCTTCCTCCTGCAAGAAGGTCTTGAACTGCGTCACGCTGCGCTGCTTCAGATCAACAGAAAATCGTCTGCGGCTTTTGGGGAGCGGAGGATCTTCTGCTTCGCAGTCGCTTTTCCGCTGCTGTGCCCAGCTGGGCAGCAGCGTTTTTCCATTTTTGCCGCCCTGCGTCCCATCGCGTGAAAGGATTCTGCGGTTGTGCAGAAAGCAAAAGAACAGGCGGATAAAAGCGGACAGGCTCATGCCGGATACGCCAATCAAAGCGAGAAGCACCAGCGGAAGAGCCGTCAGGCATAAAATCACAACGCGGACGGTGAGGGAAAACGGAAGGTGCAAAACCGGCACACCAACCGCGAGGCCAAGGATGACCGCCTCAATCGTATTGCGGGTTTTCAAAAGCCCGCCGAAGAGTGTGCCGCCCTCCATAAAGTTGGGAGGAATCACATAAACCTCAAATTCTTCCGGTTTCATAGACAGCCTCCCTTACATCCGGTCTTTCCGCTTCGGCGGATCGGGCATCTTCTTGACGATCTCCTTATGATAGTCGATTTCACCGTCCGGTGCGGTAAATGGCTTCTTGATTACAGTGTCAACAGCATACTGCTTGTACCATTGGGCGCCATCGGCAGAGAAGACTTTCTGGTGTTCACCGTCCGGCGCGGCATATTGCCCGGTATGGTACATTCCAAAGGAAATGCCCTCCGGATGCTCCGGAGAATACTCTGTGCCGGTGATGCGCCCGCCGCCGATCTCAACGTCGGAATAGGATATTTGCGGTGCGGCGTCTCCCTGAGCGGTAATGCCCATGTAGGAGGACAACGCCTGTGACGCAAACTCTCCGGTGATGGAGCCGGTGGAGTGCAGGTCTCCGGCTGCGACCATACCGATCACATCGTTGGCAAAACGCCCGCCCTCCAGCATGGAGTTGGTAAAAATACGTCCGCCGAGGCCAACGGAATGCTGTGACTCCCTGCGGAGTGAGGAAACCGAGGCGGTTCGGGTACTGGAAGCGACTTGCTGATGGGTCACGCCCATCTGCGACTTTTGAGAAGCGCTTTCGCTGCGCGTCTGCTTTGCCTGATGAACAACGCTTGCTGCCTGCCGCTCGGCATTTACAGTACGCTCCGTGGCCTGATGCGCGGCGGACATGGTGGAGGAAGACGCTTTCTGTGTTGTTTGCGTCGCAGTTCTTACGGCGTCATTGGTGATTTTCCGACTGACAACGCCGGCCAGACCACCTTGCAGAAAGCCGGAAGATCCGGATGCGGCGGCGCCTGCGCGGCTGGAGGCTCTGTCGGCAAAGTTCCCGACAACTTTTCCAGCCATGCCGGCAGCGAGGGAGACACCCTTGAATGCGACCATCGCCTCACCCAGCATGGAACCGCCGGTATGCCCCACGTTGACGCCGATGCTTGCCATGAAGCTGTCGATTTTCTGCGAGACTTTGAGAAAGCCAACCGCGCAGAGAAACCAGACCAGGACATTCCCCGTCACGGCCTCGCGGCTGGAACTGCTGACTGCGGCTTCAACATCGCTTTCCTCCAGAGCAAACGCAGGTACCGCCAAGGTGAGCGCAAGCAAAAGAACGGTGCCCAGCAGCGGAATGATTCTATGATATTTCTTCGTGGTAATGACCTCCTACATGGAAAGCGGATTTGAGATGAATGTGCCGACCATCGTGATAAACAGCCGAAGACACCATGCGTTCATCAGCAGCAGGAATATCTGCCCGCCGAACATCCGGCACCAGCTCTTAAAAATATTTGCGGTGGATTGTGACGCGCCCATGGCAAAGGCCACAGGCGCAGTGTAAATTAGAACGCCCAGCAGTACATACCGTTCTGCCGCTTCAAACAGCAGCTTAATGTAGTTCCACGCAAGAATCAGTGTCAGAATCAGAACGATCAGCGCAACGCCGCCGTTGGCACAGACGCCAATGATGGTCAGCAGAACAGAATTGAAGCTGGCAAAGTCCAAAGAAGGAAGCTCTGAGGACAGTATCCACGCATAAGGCGTTCCGCCTATCGTCAGCGCAATGTTTACGATTTCATCTGCATAGTACGCAAGCACAATGAACAGAATCGCCTTGGAGGTCAGCTTGACCGGATCCTCTGCGTCCACGCCCAGGCCCAGTCCGTAGTTCTTGAACAGATTCCAGACCCAGCCCAACAGGATCAGCCCGATGGCAAGTGCCACCAGAAGGCTATACATGGTTTCCGCTGCGGGAAAATATCGCAGAAATGTGTTCATGTCACAGCCCAATGCCCCCAAAACAGAGGTGTTGATCATATCCAGACCGTACATGATCTGCTCTGCGATCCACTCCACAATGCCATCTAAAATGCCCATGATTTACGAGGCGGTCCACTGCCCGCCGCTGAAGAAGGGCGTAACATAGCTCATAATGAAGCCAAGACCATTCAGCACGGCCCAAGTGATAATGATTCGCTTGAGCCATGCCCGGCTTTCATCGACGGTTCGGCCGCTGCGGGAGAAATTCATCATCAGCAGTGCGACTGCGGCCGTAACGATGGCTGCAATCGTGGAGATGCCGAGGATCTGCGTATAGACATCCTTCATGATCTCACTGGCCTTCTCCCAAACAGTTGCGGCGGATGCCGGCTGACAGAGAGAAGCGGATAGCGTGGCGGTCAGAAACGCCGCATACAGCCAACGGCCGATATTGCCACGCGGCTTTTTCCCAATACGGGGAGACGGACACTTGTGCTTCAAAAGCATTACCTCCTTGTGTTGCCCAAAAGCAGGAAACAGCACCCAGCGAAAGCCGGATGCTGTTTTATTGACCGCAGAAAGGCAGAAAAAAAGACGCACATCAAAAATGGCGTCCCCTGCGGCTGCTTTTGGTTTGTTTATAGTTTTGAGCATACTTAGTTTAACATACGGCGATTTTGCGTTCAATAGCAAAACACTCCCAATTTTATTTCAATACTGTTTTATAAGGGGGGCAGTTCTTTTGTGTGAAGTGCCTAACATATTGTAAGGCTGTTTGAAATTGTCAAAGAAGCAAATTGCTCTTTGGCAAAAATGGGTTTATTTTTGTGGAGCATTATGGTAAAATCTCTCAAAGATATATTAAACCATTATTTTTTGGAATATGCAATTCAAAGGCCTGAAAGGTGCAGATCCAGTAGAAAATGTAGGTTGTATCATGAAAATTTGGTAACGAATTATTTGACAATTATAGATAAAGCTAAGAGGTGTAAATAAAATTTAAAACTACAGGAGGTGTTATTAGTGATTAAAGAGTTTACATGCTCAAATTTTAGAAACGTTGAAGTGGATCATCTCAAGTTTAGTCGGATTAATTTGTTGATCGGTCCTAATAATGCGGGTAAAAGCAATTTTATTCGCGCACTATCCTTTTCTGCAAATATGATTAATGGCGTCGGTGCAGACACATCTGGCTTTCTTGCGGAAGTCCGCCGTAATGGTTCGTACGAGATACTTAATCATACTTCTGAATACAAAGAGGTCAATTTGAAATGGGAAATAGCGCTTAAACGGCAAGAGGTTGACTATTCGCTTAGATTCCATTTGGATAAAAATGAAAGTGAATGCTACATTGAAAAGGAGTCCCTTGACAGTGCAATGCCGCTTCGTGGGTATGAACAACCCTTTAACTTTTTCCGGTTTCACGATGAGAAGCCGGGGTACGGGATGTTTTCTACCGCGCATCAGAGAGGGCGGCAGAATAGCCGGGTTCATGTGAAGGCATCACGAACTGAAACAGGGCTTCTTCAGTTTGATAAACTCTTAATACAAAATCAGGATTTACTAAAAGCCTCGTATATTAGAAATACAACATTTACTATGCTTGAAGAAATGAAGCAATATTTTTCCAGGTTTTTCTCCTACTCGTCTTCTAAATTTGATTATGAAAAAATTCGGCAATTACAAACTCCGGGGGGAAAGGGAGGATTCCTTGAAAAAGACGGTTCCAATTTTCTTAATGTATATCAGCAAGCTTGCGATATAGATCCAGATTTTGAAGAACGATTTTTCAAAAAAATGAAATCACTGATATTGGACTTGGAAAAGATTGAAGTTGTCGAAGGCTTAGACAAAATCGGCATGAGACTACAGATGGACAAGTCAAAATATATGATTTCGGAAGTGTCTGATGGTACGATAGAAGCACTAATACTGGCACTGTTAACTAGTATGCCAAAGGAACAGGCTCCTTCGCTGTTAGCGATTGATGAACCAGAGGTTAATCTTCATCCTGCATGGCAGTCGGTTTTAGCTAAATGGCTTCAATTGTCTGGGAATTTTACGCAATGTTTTATTAGTACCCATTCGTCCGACTTTCTTGATTCCTTTACTGAAGGGTTTGCAGATAATCGTGTAAGCATCTTTGTTTACGATCCGATTGGGAAGTATACTTTTAAGGAACTTGATCGTGACCGTGTAAATCGCGAAATAGAGAAGGGGTGGATGCTGGGGGATTTGTATAGGGTGAATGACCCTGCGATTGGAGGATGGCCATGGTGAAAAATGTAGGGTGCTTTTTCACTGGGGGATATACTGAATCTAACTCCATGCTAATTTTCTTGAAGAGGATTAACGATAATATACGCTTCAAACAATTTTGCCCTAATAGAACACGTAAAAGGAAAGGAGACTGTCCTGAGCGTGATCTTGTTGATGAAAATAGCGGATTAACCGATAAAGCGCTTTTGCGATATGTTTATGAATACCTAACAGAGAACAGAAAAGAATTTTCTAATATCGATGCAATTATTATAGAGGATGATTTGGACGGGCGATTTAATGAAGAAGCAACATCAGGAGACATAACTACAAAAGTTTCAAAAAGGACAGAAGCCTTTGGTGTTCATTGCAAGGAAGTGAGGGAAAATGTTCGGAAAATATTAGAAAAAGATGAGAACTTTCCAGTAATTCAATTTTATGCTGCACCAGAAATAGAAACGTGGTTTTTATCTGATTGGACTAATTCGTTTGGGGAAATATATGGACCTAAAGGATTTTCAGTTTTAAACACTCATGAAAACGATTTCTTTTCGTCTCGCTTTCAGCCGCACATTAGGAAAAAAGTCCTTTTTGAATATAATGAGTGCATTGAAAATTACGGGTATTTTGAAGGCAAATATAGCAAATTGAGCGATAAAATTATAGAGTCGTTTAGTTCTTTTAAAGTTTTAATGGGAGCGGAAACGGGGAGAATGTCGAAAGCCATTTCGGGAAATAGAGAACTATGCTACTCAAAAAGAACCCATGGTGATGAGATGCTAAGGCGAATACTTCCAGCAAATGTTGTACAAAAATGTCCAGTATATTTTCAAGAATCATATGACCAGCTAAAAAAACTATGATAAAAATCCGCATTTCAATTCACATTGAAATGCGGATTTTTACGAGCGTGAACAGACTTACTCTGTGATATTATCTTGCCAAAAGTGATAAATTGGATATGTTTTAAATTCTTGCTGAACTTGCTTATCCAGTTTCTCAAAATGATCTTTGGCGAGGGACTGCTCGCCAAGAAGGAGATATGCAGCAGTAAGAATGTCATCAGGGGACGTTGGATCAAAGATGAGATTGTATAAGAGTTTCCGCTCTTCTGAATTAAATGACCGCTGTCGCTTTACAATCTGCAATTTGTTCAATAGCCGAATTTTGTAAGGAAGTTCCGCCTCTGTGGCACCCATAATCCAGTCGGAAAATTCACTTGCTGTTCGGATAATCTCGGGATTGTTTTGCAAGTCGTATGCCTTAATCAGTTCTAATAGAAAATAGTTTGCGCGAATCATCAACTCACTATGTCGTTCAATTTTTTGGAACGATGGCAGAAGAGCATCTAAGCGAAGATTATCTGCATTTACTATATCGCTTGCGTGTAAAAGTGCAAACTGTGAAATTGGCAGTTTATTTCCGTCAGAACTTTCATAAATTATAGAAATTTCCGCTTGAAAGAAATCAAAAATACGATAGGTGTTCGCCTTGCCCTTCACCTTTTGTGCACGGACGATGAATTTTAAATCTGCAATATCAACGGTGAAGACTGGTGGGAGGTCACCGCGCAGGTCTGAGATATCTTTATTATCAACCAATGCTGTAATCAAAGTATCGATATTATTCCAATCTTTGCCAGTTAATGACTTCAAATCGATATCTTTTTTGCAGTTGAAAAGATTGAGCAACTGTACAACTTTTTTTAGATATTGAAGGTCGTTTTCTTCTGCCTCGACTGAATAATCAGAAAAATTTGCGCCTTTACGGTCAAAAGGTATTGATATCCTATCGTATGAAAAAGCACCGGCCTTGATATAAGACAACATAAATTCGGAATCAATGGTTCGCTGTCGTAATTTATCAGATGACTTATATTTTATATTAAATGATTTAGAATGTCTGTGTGTAATTATTGAAAGACTGTCTCCAACTAGAGTCGTAACTGTATCTGCGTTTAGCACAACATCGACACTATTATAAAATACTCGATCCCCTATGGCAACAAGGGCGTTTCGGTGTTCTCTAATACTCAGATTTTCAGGGAAAATTTCAAGGGGTTGGGGAATGGGACTCCCCTTTATGTTAGCATAGAAATAAACCTCATTAGTAAATAGAGCTAACTTTGGATCAACTTGACCGAGTGCTAAAACGGGAATAGTGATCCCTTCCAATACCCCCTGTTTTTCCAACTCCTCGAGTGAATATAGTTTGGTACTACTAAAACTCGATTGCTTCTGGCAATTCTCTAAGCAATTAAAGAAAATTGTTTCTTTCTTGTTGTTATCTTCTGGAAATTTTTTCAGTTTTATGCTCTTTGTTTTCTGCGCCTTTGCACTAGCGATGTAAAGACGTAACTTAATTGGCGTCAGTTCTGTGTAGTAGATTTGGGAAGACGCGCCTCCGCGCCCTACATATACGACAAAAAACACAGAGCCGCCATCATTTAGGTAGTTTGTCAAATCAGATGTGGCAACGGGATAGGAAATCTCCCTTTTTGTAAAATCATTGCTTTCGACACCTTTGACTTGAACAGGAAGCCGTCCTTTCAAGCAATCTTTTCTTTTGCTTTTATGGGTGTAGATATATACGTGGCCATCCCATGATGGCTCTTTATCGTTATCTTGGATAAATTGGTCAAGGAAATTCGACATAACAATACTATTTCGTACAGCATTTACGGCGAAAGTTTCTATAGCTTTCTTGTCCATCTTACGCTCCTCTTGAAGCTGCAATTTACTATAATACCTTACTTCAATGCAATTATTATAGCATTTTGCCACGGCTATTTCAAATAATGTGGCGAAATTACCCTTGATGTTTATCAAGTCAAATGGCTGGGGGAAAGAATAATTCCAAGGTGTTTAGGGTATCTTGTGATGAAAATCCCCAGAGCACAGAGCTCAGCGCTATTACAGCCTCTTTCCGTAGCCGATAGTATGTGCTGGAACTGATGTCTCGAATATGAGGCCGGAGCACTTCGATAATCTCATCGACATTTTTTAGCTTTTGCGGAGACAAGAATGAGTAATACAGGATCCAGTAGTAGACCTCTCCGTTTTTGTGACGGGTACGAAGAAGATTGACGGCGTTTTCAAGCAGCGTCAGCATTTTGTAGCTACGCTCAATACACTTGGCGTGATCTTCGATGATGGTTCCACCCAGATCTGCCCCAGCCATATAAATAGAGTCTAAAAAATCTTCAATGCTGCAATCGTAGTCGATGCGAAACTGATTTTTTACTTGCCGAACAGAAACTTCCAGACTCCATGTTACATCCCGATACTTCTTGAGTAGCTTCCATGTATCGTGATAACGATTATCCTCCTCCGGACGCTTTTCATGCATCTTTCTTGCCATTGCCGCACGCTCCTTTCGCTTCAGCATTTGGGGTGATAGTCATTTCGAATCGATACAACGGACTGCCGGTACTGCAGCAGATCGCCAGGCCCGCTGAGATAGTGCCTTTCTCTATTTCTACCGTGCAGTCGTCGGATAATGGATATAACATATATTTGGATTTTGGGCATGAAAGGCAGGAAATGCCTTGCGCTTCAAGGGTTCGCAGCACTTTTCGAACGAAGTACAGCATGTGAGGTTTTGAAACGCTGGGAAGCTCTGTTGAAACGCAGATCTGCTCATCAGAAATTGGGCCGGACTCTGGCGGAATGGTATCCGGCACAGATACGCGAAGGTTCAGACACATAGCAACCTCCTCTTTGTCTATCATGACATCCGAAATTCGGAACATGGTTGAGAGATAATTCTTTAGGTAAATTACCGTTCCGCTGCGGCCTGGGAAAGTCAGCAGAGAAAGATAGTCAAAATCGGCCAGTTTTTTGAGCAGCCGCCCCACGCTGGAACGTGAGATTCCCCAGCGCGCGGATAATTCGCTGTAATTGACGAGCGGATTCCCGGTGCCGTTTCTGAAATACGCAACTGGCCCGATCTCAGAGCCGCGTACTTGCTGATCCTTATAAATCGCAGAGATCCAAAGATCCAGAATGACATCCATCTCAGATGCGCGTCCCGCGGAGATCAACTCCGTTGCCGTTGAAACAGGAATGAAGAAGAAACCGGAGTCTTTTTGGCATGGGCAGTTATAATCGAGCGCGGTGTTATTGCGCCGCCAGTCCGTAATGGAGAACTTTACGATATGCCCGCGGCCGAGGCGGGTAAATGTAATGAGCTGCCGATCCTGCAAGGATTTTAGGATTGCAAATGCCTGGTAGTGAAAGCGTACACGAAACCATTCCGTGATGTCAGTGATGGAGCAGATCCATTCGCCCGGATATACCGTGTATGAGATCCCGTCTATGCGCCGATAAGAGGTTCTGAAGTTGGCATAGGAGCAAAGAACTACAAAATAAAAAAGACCGGAGCATCCGCCTGTGCGAATGCTCCGGTCTGTGAGTAGGTCCTGTACGAATTCTCGATAGATTCGGCAGCGAGGAAAATCTACAATCTGCCTGAGCTCAAGCTGGTAGTTTTTCATATAAAATCTCCTGTTATTTTTGATAGATGAAAAGAATCTCATCCTGTGCTAAAAGAATGTTTAGAAGTATTTAGATGCTAAAAACCCTGCTAAACGAATTAGGAAACACAACAGAACAGTTGGTGAAGCTCTGTGCACTTGGTGCAATAGAGAGCACTGAAAAAAGTGCGCTCTGGGGCACGGAGGCTGTTAAAATGCATCTATAACGGCTTATGTGATATTAGATTGGTGCTTTGGTAAGGATGAGGTCGGCAGTTCGAATCTGCCCAGCAGCTCCAAAAAGCATCGAAAACTTCGGTTTTCGGTGCTTTTTTGTTGCAAAAACGCTGAAAATGGTGTGGGTCAAAATGTGGGTCAACCGCCTGACCCACACCGTGACCCACACGCGAAAATGTGCGGATAGGTTCAAAGAGTACCGGAGAGGAGGTTTTGCCCCCTCTCCGGTATTTCGCATCCTTTTTCTGCTTACATCACTTGCGCCATGAAGCTGCCCATCGTTTGTGCGGCTTCGTCCTGCTTCTGCCTCGTAGCGTGGGTGTAGGTGCGGAGTGTGAATCCAGCGTCATAGTGGCCGAGCATACTGCTGACGGTTTTGACGTCCACCCCATTTTGCAGTGCCAGCGTTGCGAAGGTGTGTCTGAGGTCGTGAAATCTGATGTGCGGCAGCCCGGCGTCCTTCAGGATCTTCTTGTGCAGATTTACGACAGAGTCTGGGTAGTACATCTCACCAGTTACCGGCGAGGGGAACATGTAGGGATTCTCGGGATGCTTGCCGTGTTCCGCTATCAGCAGGTCTACGGCATCCTGCGGGATAGATACTTTTCTGACCGAAGTCTCCGTTTTGGGACGGGACAGCGTCAGTTCGCCATTGGGATTTTTGACATATTGCTTGCTGACGGAGATGGTTTTGTTCTTTGCGTCGAGGTCGCTCCAGAGAAGCGCCGTAATCTCGCCCTTCCGCAAGCCCGTGACCAATTCCAGATAGAACATCGGGAGCAGTCCTCTCCTGTCAGCAGCCTCGAGATAGTCCTTGATGTGCTCAGGCGGAAGGATCTGCATTTCGATTTTTTGTACTTTCGGCGCGATGCAGTCCTCGGTCGGATTGCGTAGGATCAGGCGTTCCTTGACCGCCCGTTCCAAGGCACTGTGCAGCATGAGATGCAGACTCCGAACCGTGGTGCTGCTGAGCCCTGGATTGCCATGACCGCTCTTGCGGTCGATGCGACCGTTTTCCATCAGCTCTTTGTAGAGCTTTTGTAAGTCATGGGCAGTCAACTTTGTCAGCTTGATGCTGCCGATGCGGGGAATCGTGTATTGCTCGACCATCAGTTGATAGCGGTTTGCTGTTGAGATGCGGATATTCGGTTTTGCGTAGAGCTCATACCAGCTACGCAGCCAAGTTGCTACCGTGTACTCATCAGCGCGGCTGACATCGATTCCTCTGCTAGCCTCCATTGCGGCACTGAGCTTCGCCTTGCATTCCGCCTGCGTCTTACCCAGCACGTTTTTGATGATGCGCTTTCCGGTTTCGGGGTGGTAGCCCGCTGTGTAGCGACCCTCCCAGCGACCGTCTGCGCGCTTGCGAATGTTGCCCTCGCCGTTGGCGCGTTTTTTAGCCATTCGTGATCATCTCCTTTGCTTTTTCTTCCTCGTCGACATCGAAGGAGTAGGGCGCTCCCAGCTCTCCAGCGATGCCGGCTGCCAGCTTGAAGCCCGCCGTGAAGTTCATCAACTTGGCTTCGACCAGCAACGCGTTCTGCGCGTCCAGCAGCCGAAGCAGTTTTCTGCGGCTTTCGGCATCTATGCCATCGCGCAGGCCCTCACGGGCGGATTGGACGGCGTAGACGAGGTGCTCCGGCTGCTTTTCGTCGAATCGTTCCTGCAAGGCTTTCATGTAGTCGTACATGGTGGCCCCTCCTTTGGTAGCCAACACACATACCACAACTCTGACAGGAAAGCTATTATTTTTTCGAGAATCATCTTTATTTACAGCGGTGCGTTTTTGCAAATGTTTCTTTGACTATTGCGGCGCAAAAACTGAACACCTCGACCCGCTTTACATATGGAATTTCATTGAAAATCCCTGCTGTTCCAACTCATGATCGTCCGGCTTGTGGCCGAGGGCGACGCGTTTTTGCCGCAGCTGCGCCAGCCGCTTGCGGTCGATTTGAACGCCGTTGGCAGCGGGAGCCGGGGCGTTGTCCCGGAAGATATTGCCCATGTGGTAGAGCAGCCGGGTGGCTGACAACAGGACGGAGGGCGGCTCCTGTTCGCCGCGCTCCATGCGTTTCATGAAAAATTCCGCGTAGGCGTGGCCGTTATCCCGCGCCGCCGCGAACCATTCGTAGGCGGCGTCCATGTCTTTGGGAACGCCTTCGCCCATGAGGGTCAGCTTGCCCAACAGGTACTGTGCGTAGGCACTGCCGTTATCTGCGGCCTGCCGCAAATATGACACTGCTGTTTCGGCATCTTTTACCGTATTTTTGCCGCTGAGATATTCCTTGCCCAGCCGGTAAGCGGCGAAATCGTTGCCGTTGTCCGCCGAGCGTTTTAGCCAATAGATGCCCTTGGCAGAATCGTGAACGTCGGCATCATCGGAGAGATACAGCTTTCCGAGGGCGTACTGTGCCGCGTCCAAGTCCTGCTTGGCCGCGCGTTCCAACAGCTTTTGTGCTTTGACCATGTCGGGTATCAGCAGGCCACCGTCGCGGTGCGCCGTGCCGATGATGTACTGCGCGTAGGCGTCACCGTCCTCCGCAAGCTGCTCCAACTGCTCCGCCGCCTCGTCCCGCTCATCCAGAGGAAAGCTCTCATCGTTCGCCACGCTTTGCAGATCCTGACACGCATAGCTCATGTCATAGGTGCTGATCCGCTCGCCGTCATCCTGCATTTCCTCGTCCTCAAAGGAAATCCCGTTCATGCTGATATGCTCCGCCTCACGGATGACCGCGTTCTTGATCTGGCGAAATTCCTTTTGCAGAGACAGCGGTGGACGTATTCTCTTTTTATCTTCGGAGTAGTAATCCTCCACCTGACATTGCAGTTCCCACCATGTCTGGTAGCACGCATCCACGGTAGGCAGACGCGCCATCTGGTCGACGATCTCATCCACCAGCTTTTTCATTGGCTTTGGCAGATAGCCGTAGGTTTTCTTGCCACCGACCTGACCGAGCTGCCGCGACAGCTCCCAGATCATCTGCTCCGCCTCCGGGTGGATGCAGGTCATTTCCCGCATGGCCTTCGCCAATTCCAGCATGGCTTTCCGCGCTTCCGCCACCAGCTCATCGCGGGACTTGCTTTTCTGCTCGTAGACATGGAGCAGTTCCTGACGGAAGATCTGGTTGGTGAGCGTGGACTTGATCTGCCGTATCCCGTCTTTGGACAGGTACGCCTGATTCGGCTTTGCCGACCACGCCATCATGTGGACGTGGGGATGGTTACCCTCATCGTGGAAGGCCGCGTACCAACGGAAATCCTCCGGCGGGATCTTCATCGCCGCGGCGATGTCATTGCGGTGGGTACGCAGTAATGTGCGCCATGCGTCCGCGTGATCATACCCCAACCGCGCCGCATCCTCCCGGTGGAGGGAGATGATGTGCGTCCACACGTTGCCGGTGTAGTGATCCAATTCGTCCGCGACAGCGGCGAGGTCAACGGCATCATCGTCACCGAAGAGACCGTGTTCCCCCAACCGTTCCGCCCTCGGACGCAGGGCGATGTACTTGGCGTAGCCTTCCATGCTCTGCACCTTGTCCCAGTTTTCCTCCAGCGTCAGCGTGATGAGTGCGGACGCTGTTGCTTTTGTTGGGTGTGAGAGGTAGTCCTCATACTCCATCAGCTCTTTGGCGTCAGGAAAATCCTTCACCAGCTTTGCGATGAGCTGCGTCTGCTTTTGGGTGGGCGGACGGTCATCCGGAATGATCTCCACCCGCTCCCGCGTCGCGATGTACTTGAGATACCCGCCAGCACTTTTCCCACTGCCGCACTTGATGTACGGACTTTTGACGATCAGTCTTGCCATGCTTCGCTCTCCAGCTCACGGAGCTTCTGTTCCAACCGCAGCTGACCGTTGGTGCGCTTGACGGCGGCGATGCTCTTTGCCCGCTCCTGCCGCAGCACTTCCTCGCTCACGTTGAGACTTTGCAGCAGAATGGACATCGCCATGTCCATTTCCACCGCCTGCTTGTAGAGCAGCGACGCGATGCGGTCCTCGAACAGTTTCAGCCGTGCATCTATAGCGGACTGCACCGCTCGCGGAAGCGTAGTGCTTTCACCTGCGGAGAGCATATCCGCATAGCGGTTCACCGCCTTTTCGATGAATTCATTCTTACTGCGGCAGTTATCTACCTGATACCACCGCTCTATTTTTTGCTTGGTTTCCGGCTCCGGCCGGTAGGTCAAGCGATCCTTGTTATCACTCATAAAATGCCTTCTTTCTTACTAAGACGCCGCCGAAAAGCCTGTATTCATCGGCCTTTCACGGACGTTAGACGCCAATCGTACAAAAAATCTCCCGAATAGACGCCACAACCGCCTGCGTTGCCCCCCCGTCAACTGCCCGCACTGCGGGCAGAAGTGATTGGGCAGAGCGTCGGTTAAGACGCCAGTCCTTTATCCTGCTTTCTTTTTCGTCCTCGGAAAAGCCGCAAAAGCGCAGGAAACGCAGTCATACCAACGTTTCCAACACATTGGTCGCACGGCCTTCAACACCTCCGGCACAAACGGCCCACGTTCGCTTTTTCGGATGAAAGCGGGTACACACTCGCCTTCGCCAGCAGGAGCGCACACAGCGGCTCACAGGGCGAAACAGGGGCGTTTCAGCGAAGAGTGCAGAGAGCCTGCGGGACAGCGATGTGCTTATGCGCGTCGCTGTTCCGCAGGCGTCGCGGCCCCGCTGGGCTGCGCTGTCCCTGCCGGTTATTGTGCACCGGCGAGCCTTAGGGGTTTGTCATCGCCGCGATAAAGGACAGAGAACTTTGTTGGCGGGGTTGCTTAGCTTTTGCTTGCGATGCAGGGGATTCTTCTTTAGTTACAGCGGTGCGTTTTTTGAACCGCTGTTCGCGTCGATCCATGCGAGAAACTTATCCTTTGGAACAACGATCCGGCTGCCGATTTTGAGCGCGGGGAATCCCTTGCCATGCACCAGTTCATAGGCACCGGCGCGGGAGATCCCGAGCACCGCAGCGACCTCCGCGACGGAGAGCATCAGCGGCAGCTCGTCATAGCTTGTGTAGGTGGAATGTTTCATCATTCGCTTCCTTTCCTCATGCGCCGGGCAGCATATCCATTGCGGACAGCTTGCGCTGAACTCGCTGCCGTTCTGCTGCGCGCTCGACCGCAGATAGTTGGCGCGCGTGAAAGATTTCTATGGCTTCACGAATTGGTCTGAGAGTGTAGCGCAGGTTGCCGTTCTTTTTGATGCCGGAACGCATCAGGACAGAGGTTGGCTCTGTGGAGACGAGACCTTTCTCTGCGAGCGCATCAACGTATCGCATGACCGTGTTCTTTGCGCGGCCAACAGCATTGCCGATCGTAGTGTAGCTCGGCCAGCACTGATAGGTGCGTCGGTTTTCAAGACAGCGAAGATAGGCATACACTGCGATCTCGCTTGCGTCCAGTCCGAGCGAAAAGATTTCGTTCGGCATGGTGAAATAGTTTTTGTTGGGGAAATGACTCATGGTGTGTCCTCCTGTTCGTTGGGGTGAAAGAGTTGGATGAACTCCTTTGCGGAATGGACGATGCCAAACTCCTTGAGCTGCTGATAGCGGATCAGGTCGCAGAGAGTACGCAGACTGATCTCTGCGTACTCTAACAACTTGTCAGTCGCCAGCATTTGTTGGTAGGCATCCAATTTGGTCGGTTCGTCCGGCGATTGGAAGAAGGTAAACAGTTCATCTTCGGTTGGGACGCTGTCCGGTGCGTCGTGCTGCATCTCCTGGCGGATGTAGTCAATGACCTCCCACTCAGCGTGGGAGGTCAGGAAGCGCAGAAGCTGCTGTGTGCTTTGTTCAAATGGATTCACGGTCATACACGCTCCTTGTGTTCAGGTGAGACGATCATGACTGCGGCCAACCCAGTCGGAAAATTTGTCTCTCACTGGTAAGGACACTCAGAGCGTGTTTGTAAACCAGAGAACAGAAATTTTTTCAAAAAAGCTGGGAAGCCCTGTCATGAGACAGAGCTTCCCAGCTTTTCGTGCAGCT
>ERZ773242.1001-NODE-1001-length-29766-cov-5.351890_pt1 | contig 29766 bp, 27 predicted proteins | sample MGYA00511077_ERZ773242 | MGnify/ENA primary metagenome ERZ773242 (study PRJEB29015, sample SAMEA2737754) | human gut metagenome | biome: human gut; feature: human-associated habitat; material: faeces | place: China | collected 2012 ... | reverse complement strand
AGCCGGCGCATACCGCGCGGCAGTCGATGATAACAGGTCGGAGGACGAACAGCTGTCTCTTTCCCGCAAGGTGGTCTATGACGGATATCCGCCGGACGGCGGGTCTGGGTTATCGCCATGCCGCCGCTCTGAAGATGGCTTTGAGCTGAAAGGATACGTGAAAGTCCCGCGGCTTTATTATGAGGCGGCGGGGCTTTTTCGGCCTATTGACACACGCCATAACGGAAGAAGTCGTTCTCTGTTTCAGCAGACACAAGCGGCGCCCGGAGGTTCCGGGCGCCGCTTGTGTTATTTTCTATCTCAGGCCTCGCACTTCTGCTCACCCCGCGGCGGGGTGTACTCCTTCCCCGTCAGGCTCTCGGGGACGATTTTCACGATGCACGTCGCGGGCAGACACCTGTCCATGCTCTCGTTCAGGCGCTGCGTATACTTCGGGGCCAGCTCCTCGACCAGCAGCAAAATTGCCTTCACGCGCTCGCCCTCGTCCTCGACGATCTCGGCGCGGCCGCGCAGGATGGCGCTGGTGTAATCGGTCGTGAAATCGCCGGGGATCACCGCCGCGCGGGACACGGCGCAGACGCTCACGGCGGGGTTCGCACGCAGGGCATCGAGCTTCCGGCCGCTCTTGGCGCAGTGGAAGTACAGGACGCGGTACGCATCATCCACCACCGCGTTCACGGGCACGGAATAGGGCGCGCCGTCCTCTCCGATCATGGAAACCGTGACAAACGGTGCCTTTTTCAGCACGTCCCAAGCAAAACTCTCGTCTCTCTGCCGCTCTTTTCTCCGCATAACCGAACCTCCCTGCGTTTTTTCTCCAGTTTGCCAGAAAGCCCGCCGCCTGTCAAGGGCGTTTCACATGCAGAAAGCAGTCCCACTGAAAAACGGCGGGACTGCTTTTCAAGTAAAATAGGAAATCTTACTCCTCGTAGGCCACGGCGCGGTCGTAGAGGGCCTCGACGTCGGCATCGGGCTTCTTCGTGCACAGGGAGGCGATGACGGCGGCGAGCAGGCTCGCGGCGAAGCCGGGGATGATCTCATAGATGCCCGTGGAGGACAGCAGGAGCAGCCAGCCGACATCGACGACCGCGCCCACCGCGATACCCGCGACGGCACCCGCGAAGTTAAAGCGCTTCCAGAACAGGCTGAGCATGATGGCCGGGCCGAAGGCCGCGCCGAACACGCCCCACGCGTTCGAGACAAGGCTCATGATGGAGCCCGCGTTCGGGTTCGAGGCGATCAGCAGCGCGATGATGGAGATGGCCAGCACCACGAAGCGACCCGCCCAGAGCATCTCCTTCTCGCTGGCCTTGTTCTTGCGCAGGACAGGCTTGTAGACGTCGCTGGCGAAGGCGGAGGCTGCGGCGAGGAGCTGGCTGTCGGCCGTGGACATGGATGCGGCGAGCACCGCGGAGAGCAGGATGCCGGAGATCACGCCGGGGAAGATCTTGCGTACCATCGTAATGAACACAAGGGAGTTTGCGTTGATGGACTCGTCATAGCCGAGGAAGAGACGGCCGATGATGCCGACGAGGGCGGCAAAGATGACGATCAGCAGCGTCCAGGAAATGCCGATCTTTGCGGACTTCTTGAGGGACTTCTGGCTCTCAAGCGACATGAAGCGGATGATGATATGCGGCATGCCGAAGTAGCCGAGACCCCAGCCGAGACCAGAGACAATGTCCTTCCAGCTGGCGAAGGCGTTCCAGTAGCCCGCGGGCATCTCGCTGACGCCGTGGCCCTTGAGCATGAAGGCGGCGAAGATCGGGGCGATCAGCAGCGCGCCGAGCATGAGCATTCCCTGAAAGAAGTCCGTCCAGCAGACGGCGGAAAAGCCGCCGAGGAAGGTATAGCTGATGATGATGATCGCGGCGAGGTACATGGCGGCGGTCGCGTCCATGCCGATGACGGTGTTGAAGAGCGTGCCGCAGGCCTTGATGGACGAGGCGGCATAGACCGTGTAGGCCACGAGGAAGATCACCGCGCAGAGAATCTGCAGCGCGCGGGACTTCGCGAGGAATCGGTTCGTCAGATACTGGGGGATGGTGATCGCGTCGCCTGCAACGATGGAGAAGCGGCGCAGGCGCGGCGCCTCCACGAGCCAGCTGATCGTATAGCCGATGGCAAGGCCCACGCTGATCCAGACCTGTCCCACGCCGAGGGCATAGATCGAGGTCGGCAGACCCATGAGCACCCACGCGCTCATATCGGACGCGCCGGCGGAGAGCGCCGTGACCCACGGGCCCATCTGGCGGCCGCCGAGGAAGTAGGTCTTCTCGCCGCCGGACTTATTCTTGACAAAGAAGTATACGCCGATCGACAGCATGAAGATCAGGTACAAAACAAATACGACAATTTCAGATGCTTTCATACGGAATCTCCTAACCAAATTTTTAACATCCCGTGCAGTATAACACACTTTTCGACAGACGTAAATACAGAACAACGTATAGAATGAATTCTGTACGTTGTTCTGTATGGATTCAATGAATCAATTGTGCCACAACTATTTTCTGTTAGACGATCTGCGATGATGATTCAGGACAAATCCGCGTTCTTCGTGTGGAAGCCCTCGAGGAACACCGGCATCATGCGCGCGGCGTAGCCGCTGAGGGCGTACTCCCCCTCGCACAGGCACCAGTCGTACATGAGCGCGCGCTCGAACATGGCGTAGGCCTTGACGATCTCGTTGGCGGTGACGGCGCGGCTCAGCTCGCCGCGCTCCTGCCCCGTGCGCACCACCTGCGTCAGGAGCTTGAAGTACGTCCGCCCGCGGTCGAGCAGGTGCTTTTCGCCGTGGGTGACGAGCTGGGACGAGAGAAGCCGCGACAGCAGCTCCAGCGGCACGCTCGTGTCGATCATGCTGAACAGCTCCTGATTCAGCCAGATCAGCACCTCCACCGTGTCCATCCGCGGATCGATGCGCCCGCGCAGCTCCTCGTACTTCTCGTCGAACAGCACCGACAGCGACCCCATCAGCGCATCCTTGCCCTTGAAATAGTGGTAAAACGAGCCCTTGCTCGTCTCGGATTCATAGACGATGTCCTCTACGGTCGTGTTCTCATACCCCTGCTCATAAAACAGCTTCCACGCCGCCGCGACAATGCGCCCCTTCGTGTTGCGCCCGTTCTTCTTCGCCACAAAAGGCCCCCCTTTGTTCTCTTCTGCGCCCTATTATACGGCAAGGCCGCGCGCAAAAGCAAGACGCGGCGGCAAATTGCCCGCCATCGGTTGTAATCGCGCGCGGAGTGTGATATACTACGATACTGATATAATAGGTCTAATTTTAAGCGAAGATATTTTTCTTTTTATAGAGAGGAGTCACAGCTATGAAAATTGTTGTTTTGGCGGGCGGACTTTCCACGGAGCGCCTTGTGGCGCTCACCTCCGGCACGGGCGTGTGCCGCGCGCTGCGCGAGCGCGGGCACAAGGCCATTCTGGTGGACATGTTCCTCGGTCTGGAGAACTACGAGGGGCGTCTGGAGGACATCTTCGACGCGCCGGACGGCCTGTGCCCGGATAACCGCGTGGAGAGTGCGGCGCCCGACCTCGAGGCCGTGCGCAGAAGCCGCAAAGACCAGAGCCCGTCCATGCTCGGCAAGGACGTTCTGACCGTGTGCCGCATGGCCGACATCGTGTTTCTCGCGCTGCACGGCGCCTGCGGCGAGGATGGCCGCATCCAGGCGACGCTCGACCTGCTCGGCGTGCCGTATACCGGTTCGGGCTATCTCGGCAGCGGCATGGCGATGGATAAGGCCCTGACGAAGCAGGTCATGGAGCGCAGCGGCGTGCGCACCGCCCCGTGGCACAACATCTACTATACCGAAGCCGACATTCCCCGCCTTGTTGAGGAGCTGGAGGTCCCCTGCGCGGTGAAGATCGTCAACGGCGGCTCCTCCATCGGCGTGGAGCTGCCCGACACGAAGGAGGAGCTCGAGCAGGCGCTGCGGCACCTGCTGGCCTACGGCAACCACGTCGTGGTCGAAAAGAAGATCCATGGCCGCGAGATCCAGATTGCCGTGCTCGGCGACAAGTACCTCCCCGCGGTCGAGATCATCCCGCAGGGCGAGTTCTTTGACTACGTCAGCAAGTATCAGGCGGGCGGCGCGAAGGAGATCTGCCCCGCTCCCATCACGGATGATGAGTGGAAGCAGGTCGGCGAGATGGCGCTCGCGCTGCACCGCGCGCTGGGGCTCTCGGTCTATTCCCGCTCCGACTTCATCCTCGACGACGAGGGCAAGGCCTGGTGCCTCGAGATCAACACCCTGCCCGGTATGACGCCGACGAGCCTTGTCCCGCAGGAGGCTGCGCAGGTCGGTCTTTCCTACGCCGACCTCTGCGAGAAGATCATCCACGACTCCCTCGAGGCGCGAAAGGCGGCGAAGCTATGATTCCCTGCTCCGCTGCGGAGATCTGCCGCGCCGTCGGTGGGACGCTCCTGCAGGACGCGGACGCGGCGGTGACGAACGTCTCCACCGACAGCCGCACCGCCGCCGCGGGCGACCTGTTTATCCCGCTCGTCGGCGAGAAGTTCGACGGCCACGCCTATCTCGACGGCGCGCTTGCGCGCGGCGCGGCGGGCTGCCTGACCATGCACGCGCCCACTGCGCTGCAGCCCGGCAAGTTCTACATTCTTGTGGACGACACGCTGCTCGCCCTGCGCGCGCTCGCTTCGTGGTACCGCGGGCGCTTCACGCTCCCTGTCGTGCAGATCACCGGTTCCGCCGGCAAGACGACGACGAAGGAGATGGTCGCCGCGGTGCTGGCCCAGCGCTTCGAGACGCTTAAGACCGAGGCCAATTACAACAACCACATCGGCGCGCCGCTGACGCTCCTGCGCCTGACGCCGGAGCACCGCGCCGCCGTCATCGAGACGGGCATGAACCACTTCGGCGAGATCCGCTATCTCGGCGAGATGGTGCGCCCCGACATCGCCGTCATCACGAACGTGGGCGACGCGCATATTGAAAACCTCGGCGGCACGCGCGCGGGTACGCTGCGCGCCAAGAGCGAGATTTTTGAGAATCTCAGCCCCGACGGCATCGCCGTTCTAAACGGCGACGACGAGCTGCTGCATACCGTCACCCTCCCCCAGCGCATCATCCGCTGCGGCAAGGGTGAAAATTGCGACGTGCGCGTGACGGACATCGCCGACCGCGGGCTCGAGGGGCTGTCCTGCACCGTCCGGACGGCGAAGGCGGCCTATCCGCTCGAGATTCCCTCCCCCGGCGCGTACATGATCTATCCCGCGGCGATGGCCGCCGCCATCGGCGAATATCTCGGCCTGACGGCGGAGGAGATCGTGCGCGGCGTCGCGGCCTATGTTCCGACCGGCTCGCGCATGCACCTCATCCGCCGTCCGGAGGGCCGCCTGATTATCGACGACTGCTACAACGCCAACCCGCAGGCCATGGCCGAGGCGCTGCGCCTGCTCGCGCGCACGGCGTGTGCCAGCCGCGTCGCCGTCCTCGGCGACATGGGCGAGCTGGGCGAGCTGACCGTCCCCGCACACGAGGACATGGGGCGGCTGTGCCGCGAGCTGGGGCTCGACCGCGTCATCGCCATCGGGCCGAAGGCCGCGTCCATCGCCCGGACGGCGGGCGAAGCCGCCGAACACTTCGATACCATCGCGGACGCGCTCCCCGCTCTGCGCGCGGCGTTCGTCCCCGGCGCGGCCGCGCTCGTCAAGGCCAGCCACGCGATGGAATTCGGCAAAATTGTAAAGGAACTGGAAACACTCTGATATGATCGACATCCGCGTATCGGGACTGGTCAAGTCCTTCGATCTGGAAAAGAAAATACTCGACGGCGTCAGCTTTCAGGTCGACGCCGGGGAGCGCGTGGGGCTGCTCGGCAAAAACGGCGCAGGCAAGACCACGCTCTTCAGGATCCTCACGGGCGAGCTGGACTATGACAGCGGCGAGGTGCAGATTGCCTCCGGCCGTCGTCTGGGGCTCATCTCGCAGATTCCCGTCTATCCGGCGGGCTTCACCGTGGAGGACGTGCTGCGCTCGGCCTTCGGCCGGATGGCGGCGCTCAAGGAGGAGATGGACGCGCTCACCGCGCGCATGGCCGCGGGCGAGTCAGACGAGCGGATTCTCCGCCGCTACGGCGACCTGACCGCCCGCTTCGAGGGGCTCGGCGGCTGGGACACGGACACCGCCGTCGATAAGGTGGCAAACGGTCTGTCCATCTCGCGCGAGATGCGCACAAGGCTCTTCGACGCGCTCTCGGGCGGCGAAAAGACGCGCGTGAACCTCGGGCGGCTCATTCTGGAGGACACGGACATTCTCCTGCTCGACGAGCCGACGAACCACCTCGACCTGCAGGCGACGGAGTGGCTGGAGGAGTATGTCCGCGGCTTCCACGGCACGGTCGTGACCATCTCGCACGACCGCTATTTCCTCGACCGCACCGTCACGCGCATCGTGGAGATCGAAAACGGCAAAGCCGAATTCTACAGCGGCAACTACAGCTTCTATGCCATCGAAAAGGAGCGCCGCTATCAGGAGCGTATGAAGCAGTACCTCAAGGAGCAGGCGAAGATTGCCCAGCTCGAAAAGGCCGCCGACCAGATGCACCTCTGGGCGTTCATGGGCAACGACGCGCTGCACAAGCGCGCGTTTTCGATGGAAAAGCGCATTGAGCGCATGCGCACGACGGAACGCCCCACGAAGGCACGCAGGCTCGACGCGCGCTTCACGAGCCGGGAATTCCGCGGCGACGAGGTCATGCAGGTCAAGAACCTCTCGAAGTCCTTCGGCGAGCGGACGCTCTTCTCGGAGATCTATCTGCGCGTCGAGCCGGGCGAGCGGATTGCTCTGCTCGGCGAAAACGGCACCGGCAAGACGACGTTCATCAACATGGTGATGGGGCTCGAGCCCGCCGACACCGGCAGCATCCGACTCGGCCCGTCCATCCGGACGGCGTACCTGCCGCAGATCATCCATTTCGACCACCCCGAGCGCTCGCTGGTGGACACGATGATCTATGAAAAAAAGAACATGACCGCTCAGTCCGCGCGCAACCGGCTCGCGGCGTATGAATTCCGCGGCGAGGATGTGTTCAAGCAGGTGAGCGTCCTCTCCGGCGGCGAGCTCTCGCGCCTGCGGCTGTGCATGCTCATGGACGAGGAGGTCAACTTTCTCATCCTCGACGAGCCGACGAACCACCTTGACATCGCCTCGCGCGAGTGGATCGAGGAGGCGGTCGAGGCCTTCGACGGGACACTCCTGTTCGTGAGCCACGACCGGTATTTCATCCAGCGCTTCGCAACGCGCGTGTGGGAACTCGCGGACGGGACGATCACGGACTATCCGATGGGCTTTGCGCAGTACCGCGCGGCGAAGGCTGAGGAGAAGAAAAACGCCCCCGCGCCGCAGGCCGCGCCCAAGAAGGGCGACACGCGCCCCGCGCGCGGCAACCGCGAAAAGCAGGCCGCCCGCCGCCAGCTCACCATCTGCGAGACGGGCATCGGCAAGCTCGAAGCGCGCATCGCGGATATGGACAGGCAGATGGAGGCTGTCGCCTGTGACCCCGGCAAGCTCAACGAGCTCTATCAGCAGAAGCAGGCCCTCGAGCAGGAGCTTGAGGAGCAGATGGCACGCTGGGAGGAGCTGAGTCTGCTGGTGGAGGAATAGCACTTTCCACCGCCGGCAAAAGGCAGATGCGTGTGCGGGACGCCGTTCCGCATACCCGTGTACCCCATTCGTTCCATCAAAAGGAGGCATTCTCGCTATGCATGATATTCTCTGCATCTATTTTTCCCGCAGCGGAAACACGCGCGCTGCCGCGGAGCAAATTGCTGCCGCCCTCGACGCGGAGCTCGCGGAGATTACCGACGCACAGGACCGCAGCGGCCTGAAGGGCTATTTCCGCTCGGGGCTCGACGCCATGCGCCGCACGGTTCAGCCAATCGACCCGCTTCAAACGGAGCGCCCGCTCACGGACTACCGCCTTGTGATCCTCGCCTCGCCCGTCTGGGCGGGCCGCTGCGCCAGCCCCGTGCGTGCGCTGCTCAAGGAGCGCGGCGGCGAGCTGCCGCGCGTCGGCTATGTCCTCACGCGCGCCGGGAGCCGCAAATACGAGGAGATTTACGGTCAGATGGACCGCTATCTCCCCGCGGAGCACCAACTGGCCGTCTCCCTGCGGCCAGGGAGCGAGGGCTATGACTTCTGGCTGGGCGATTTCGTACAGAACGTCCAGCGCCTGCTTGCGGAGTGACGATGATGCTGGAAAAGCTGCAGAAAATTGAAGAACGCCTGCGCGAGGTCGAGCGCCAGCTCGCGGACCCCGCCGTCTATACCGATCAGCAGAAGCTCGCTCGCCTGATGCGCGAGCAGAAGGAGCTCGCGCCCGTCGTCTCGGTCTATCACGCGCTGCTGCGGGCGCAGCAGGCGCAGGAGGAGGCCGAGCAGATGCTCTCCGACCCGGAACTGCGCGAGCTGGCGCAGGAGGAGCTGCACAGCGCCCGCGCCGAGCAGGAGCACCTGTGCGAGGAGCTGAAGCTGCTGCTTCTGCCGCGCGACCCCAACGACGAGAAAAACGTCATTTTGGAGGTGCGCGCCGGGATCGGCGGTGAAGAGGGTGCGCTGTTCGCGGCGGATCTGCTGCGGATGTATTCGCTCTACGCCGAGCGCAGCGGCTGGACGCTGTCGCTTGTGAGCTGCAACGAGACGGAGCTCGGCGGCGTGAAGGAGGCGGTCGCGACCGTGGAGGGTGCGGGCGCCTGGTCGCGCCTGAAGTTTGAGGCCGGGACGCACCGCGTCCAGCGCGTGCCGCAGACGGAGTCCTCCGGCCGCATCCAGACGAGCGCGGCGACCGTCGCCGTCATGCCCGAGGCCGAGGAGGTCGAGTTCACCATCGACCCGAAGGATCTGCAGATCGACACCTACCGCTCCTCCGGCGCGGGCGGCCAGCACGTCAACAAGACCGAGAGCGCCATCCGCATCACGCACCTGCCCACCGGGACGGTGGTGGAGTGTCAGGACGAGCGCAGCCAGTATAAAAACAAGGATCGCGCCATGAAAATCCTGCGCTCGCGCCTGTACGAGGCCGAGCAGGAGAAGCAGGCCGCCCAACAGGCCGCCCAGCGCAAAAGTCAGGTCGGCACCGGCGACCGCTCCGGCAAGATCCGCACCTATAACTTCCCGCAAAATCGCGTCACCGACCACCGGCTGACCGGCGATGCGAAGAACTTCAACCTCGACGCCGTTCTCGGCGGAAATCTCGACCCACTCATCGACGCGCTGACGCTTGCCGACCAGACGCGCCGCCTGCAGGAGGGCGAGAGATAAACAGAAAGGAGACTGACTATGAATCCCATCATCCAGAAACGCTATGACAAGGCCGGCCCCCGCGTCGCTGCGGCGCTGAGCCGCCGCAACATGGAGGCCTTCTACTGTCCCACCGCGATTGAGGGCGTGCAGAAGGTGCTCGAGCTGATCGCGCCGGAGGACGTCGTCTCCTGGGGCGGCGCCATGACCGCCGACGAGATGAACCTGAAGGAGTTGCTGCGCCGCCGCGGCCAGCCCGTCATCGACCGCGACACCGCCGCCACCCCCGCCGAGCGGCAGGAACTCATGCGCAAGGCGCTCACCTGCGACACGTTCCTCATGAGCAGCAACGCAATCAGCGAGGACGGCCAGCTCGTGAACATCGACGGCAACGGCAACCGCGTGGCGGCGCTGTGCTTCGGCCCGCGGCGGGTCATCGTCGTCGCCGGCATGAACAAGGTCGTCGGCACGCTCGATGATGCCATCGCCCGCGCGCGCCATATCGCCGCGCCCGCGAATCTCCAGCGCTTCGACGTCAAGACTCCCTGCAGCACGACCGGCTGCTGCGCCGACTGCGTCAGCCCCCAGTGCAGCTGCGCGCAGATCGTCGTCACACGCTTTTCCATGAACCCCAACCGCATCAAGGTCGTTCTGGTGGGCGAAAATCTCGGCCTGTAAGGCACAAGAAAGAAGAATCTGCATTGAAAACACTTCTACTGCGCCCCGATACCGATCCGCAGGCCACCCAGACGGCCGCCGACATTCTCCGCCGCGGCGGGCTCGTCGGCATCCCGACGGAGACGGTCTACGGTCTGGGTGCGAACGCCCTCGACGGTGAGGCCGTGCGGCACATCTTTGAGGCCAAGGGCCGTCCGCAGGACAACCCCCTCATCATCCATGTGCCGGACGCCTCGTGGCTCGAGCGGTACTGCCATGACGTGCCGCCGCAGGCGTATCTGCTTGCGGAGCGGTTCTGGCCCGGCCCGCTGACGATGATCCTCCCCTGCCGCGATATCGTTCCCGCGCAGACGACGGCGGGGCTGCCGACGGTCGGCGTGCGCTGCCCGAACCACCCGGCGACGCTGCGCATCATCGCCGCGGCGGGCGTTCCCATCGCCGCGCCCAGCGGCAACACCTCCGGCCGTCCCAGCCCCACCACCGCGCAGCACATGCTTGAGGACATGGACGGCAAGATCGACGCCATCGTCGACGGCGGCAGCTGTGCCGTCGGCGTCGAGAGCACGATCATCGACCTGACGGTCACGCCGCCGCGCCTGCTGCGCCCCGGCGGACTGCCGCTCGAGAGCCTGCGCGCCGTGCTCGGCGAGGTCACGGTCGACCGCGCCGTGACCGGACAGGTCGCCCCCGGCGAAAAGCCGCGCGCGCCGGGCATGAAATACCGCCACTACGCGCCGAAGGCACCCGTCACCGTCGTGACCGGCCCCGCCGCGCGCAGCGCGGACTACATCCGCTGCCGCATCGGCGAAAACGCGGGCGTCATCTGCTTTGACGAGTTTGCCCCCCTCTTTTCGGGGCACATCATCCACCGGCTCGGCCCGGCAGACGACAAGCTCGCGCAGGCGCAGCACGTCTTTGACGCCCTGCGCACCTTCGACGGCACGAGTGTCGCGGAGATCTGGGCGCAGAGCCCGGACGACGGCGGGCTCGGCCTTGCCGTCGCGAACCGGCTGAAAAAGGCCGCGGGCTTTCACGTCGCAGACGCGTCTCCCCTGCTCCTCGGCATCACCGGCCCGACCGGCGCGGGCAAGACGAGTGCCCTGCGCGCGCTGGAAAAGCTCGGTGCGTGCGTGCTCGACTGCGACGCCGTCTATCACGAACAGCTGCGAAGCGACGCGGCGCTGCGCGGTGCGATCACGGACGCCTTCGGCGACGTGTTCGGCGCGGACGGCCTGCTCGACCGGCAAAAGCTCGGAAACATCGTCTTTTCCGACCCCGCTGCGCTGGAAAAGCTCAACACGATCATCTACGCCCACCTGCCGCGGGCGCTGCGGCAGCGGGCGGACGCGTCCGGCGCGGACGTCGTCGCGCTCGACGCGATCAACCTCATCGAGAGCGGGCTCGGCGCGCTCTGCCGCCGGACGGTGGCGGTGCTCGCCCCGGCAGACGTGCGCGCGGCGCGCATCATGGCGCGCGACGGCATCCCGGAGGAATACGCGCGCCTGCGCATCGCGGCGCAGAAAAACGACGACTTCTACCGCGCGCACTGCACGGACGTTCTGTGGAACGACGCGCCCACATCGGAGATTTTTGAGCGGCAGGCCGGCGAATTTTTCGGCCGTCTGCTGCAGGAACTGCAAAAAGGAGAATGAACCATGAGCGAGGAAATGAAGGCAAAGCGCAAGCTGCTCCTCTCCGCGAACAAGAACGGCTATGACCGTCTCGAGGGCGCGGCGCTGGAGCAGATGGAGCGCTACTGCACCCGGTATAAGGACTTTCTGAATCGCAGCAAGACCGAGCGTGAGACGGCGCAGCGCGTCATCGAGCTGGCGCAGGCACACGGCTTCGCGCAGTATCAGCGCGGGATGGCTCTGCGTCCCGGCGACAAGGTCTATACCTGCAACCGCGGCAAGAGCGTGATACTCGCCGTGATCGGAAGCGAGGGCATGTCCCGCGGCGCGCAGATCGCCGCCGCGCACATCGACTCCCCGCGTCTCGATCTCAAGCCCCACCCCCTGTACGAGGACGGCGGGATGGCCTATTTCAAGACGCACTACTACGGCGGCATCCGCAAGTACCAGTGGGTGACGATCCCGCTGCAGCTGCGCGGTGTCGTCGCGCTGAAAAGCGGCGACGCGGTGCCCGTCGTGATCGGCGAGGGCGCGGAGCCGAAGCTCGTCATCACGGATCTGCTGCCCCACCTCGGCGCGGAGCAGAACCGCAAGCCCCTCGGCGAGGCCATCCCCGCCGAGACGCTGAACATCCTGCTCGGCAGCCGCCCCATCGGGGACGCCGACGACAAAGAGCGCGTCAAGCTCGCCGTCATGGACCGTCTCCACGAGAAATACGGCATCACGGAGGACGACTTCGTCTCCGCCGAGCTCGAGGCCGTCCCCGCGGCGGACGCCACGGACATCGGCATCGACGCAAGCCTGATCGGCGCCTACGGCCACGACGACCGCGTGTGTGCCTACGCCGCGCTGCAGGCGCTGTTCGATCTGCCGCGCATCCCCGAGCGCACCGCCGTGTGCATGCTCGCGGACAAGGAGGAGATCGGCTCGATGGGCGTGACGGGCATGCAGTCCGCCGCGTTTGACACGTTCATGCAGGATCTGTGCGAGGGGATGCAGACGCCCCTGCGCGTGTGCTATGAGCAGTCGTTCTGCCTGTCGGCGGACGTGACGGCGGCCTATGACCCGAACTTCGACAGCGTGTACGAAAAGCGCAACGCCGCGCGGGTGAACCACGGTCTGTGCCTGTGCAAGTACACGGGCGCGCGCGGCAAGAGCGGCTCGTCCGACGCCGACGCCGAGACGGTAGCCTATGCCCGCCGCGTACTCGACGGCGAGAATGTCGTCTGGCAGATCAGCGAGATGGGCAAGGTCGACGCGGGCGGCGGCGGCACGGTCGCGCAGTACATGGCCAACCGCAACATCACCACACTCGATGCGGGCGTCCCGGTGCTGAGCATGCACGCCCCGTTCGAGACGGTCGCCAAGCTCGACTGCTATGAGACGTACCGCGGCTGTATGGCGGTGTACCTGGGCTGATTTATCCCAAAAGGCCATTGGACTTTTGGGATAAAGAGGTTCTCGCTGCGTTCCGCGCCTCGGCTGGCTATGCCAGCCTGCGACACTTCACTCCGCGCAGGGTGTATTTTGCGACGTACACGCCGCCGCAAAAAACGGATTGGAATTTATTCGCGGCCTGCGGGCCGCGAACTCGGTGAGACTTTTAGATGCTTATCGCGGCCTCGGTGATCGGTTCATCGGGGCCGCGGGTTTTCTGCTCGCGAAACTGCAGCGTATACAGTTTCCATAAATTTGAAGGAGTGTTTCCGTACATTGGATAGTAGGATTCACAAAATCGGCATACCCTGCCGAAAATGGATTGACACCGCCCGTCTGCAGTGCTAAAGTGGGAATACATCTTACCGAAGGGAGTGCGTGCGAAATGACGATGTTCTGTGCCAATCATGCCACGACGGCTGCCGCTGCAGACGCCGCTTGCTGTGCTGCGCGCACTTTCTCTCACAATATCGCTCTGATTCTGGACGCCGCTCTGCTGGCGTCCATTTTTGTTGCGGCTGCGATCGTGTCCCTGCTGGGGAGTAGCGCTCTGTTCATTATCGTAATTTCCATTATTCTGGTAACGATTATTGCGCTGCTGGTAACTGCGTCCGGCCGATACGGCGAGCCAACTTGACATCTGCGTAACCTACAGATAGAGAGCGGGGCCTCACCGGTATCGGCGAGGCCCCGCTTTTATCATATTTTTTGATCTTACCATTCCAAACCCCGATCATCACAACCACAGCAGGAGGACAGAAAGATATGAAAATGACCGGCGCACAAATCCTGCTCGAGTGTCTGCTCGAGCAGGGCGTGGATACCGTGTTCGGCTATCCCGGTGGAACGATCCTGAACGTGTACGACGCGCTCTACGATTACCACGACAAAATCACCCACATCCTCACAGCCCACGAGCAGGGCGCGGCCCACGCGGCCGACGGCTATGCCCGCAGCACCGGAAAGGTCGGCGTGTGCTTCGCCACGTCCGGCCCCGGCGCAACAAACCTCACCACCGGCATCGCGACGGCGTATATGGACTCCTCGCCCGTGGTGTTCATCTCCTGCAACGTCGCCCAGAGTCTCATCGGCAAGGACGCCTTTCAGGAGGTCGACATCACCGGCATCACGATGCCCATCACGAAGTTCACCTACATGGTGCGCGACGTGGAGAAGCTCGCCGACGTCGTGCGAGACTCCTTCGCCCTCGCCCGCAGCGGCCGCCCCGGCCCCGTCTTCATCGACATCACCCGCGACGTGACGGCCGCCGAGTGCGACTATGAGCCCCTGCCGCTCGAGCAGCACGCCACCACCGGCCACCTTGCCTCGCTCTATCGCCGCGCCTACACCAGCAGCCTGAAGATGCCAGAGGCGGATCTCGACGACGTGAACACCCTCGTCGAGATGATCGCCCAGTCGGAAAAGCCGATGCTCATCTGCGGCGGCGGCGTGGTGCGCAGCCGCGCGCACGAGGAGTTCCGCGCCTTTGCCCGCCGGATCGACTCCCCCTGCGCCATCACGGTGATGGGCGGCGGCGGCGTGGCCGGACGCGACCCGCTCGCCACCGGCATGATCGGTATGCACGGCTCCGTCGCCTCGAACATGGCCGTTGACAACTGCGACCTGCTGATCGCGGTGGGCTGCCGCTTCTCCGACCGCGTGGCCCTCAAGCCCGACACCTTCGCCCGGCAGGCCAGGATCGTCCACATCGATATTGACCGCGCCGAGATCAACAAAAATGTCCAGACCGACCACCACATCGTCGGCGACGCCAAGCAGGTGCTGCGCCTGCTGCTCGAGCGCGTGCCGCAGTATGAGCACAAGGCGTGGAAGGACTATGTGTTCTCCTTCCCCACCGAGACGGGGTACACCGAGACGCCCAGCTCCCTCACGCCGAAGCAGGTGCTCTCCACCATCGTGCGCCGCTTCCCGCAGGATTCCATCGTCGCAACCGACGTCGGCCAGCACCAGATGTGGTCGATCCAGCACCTGCACTTCGACTATCCCGGTCAGCTGCTGACCTCCGGCGGCTTCGGCGCGATGGGCTTCGGCCTCGGCGCCGCCATCGGCGCCAAACGCGGCAACCCCGACAAGACCGTCATCCACATCACCGGCGACGGCTGCTTCCGCATGAACGGCAACGAGCTGGCGACAGAGGAATTCTATAAGCTCCCCGTCATCACCTTCATCTTCAACAACGGCAACCTCGGCATGGTGCGCCAGTGGCAGAACCTGACCTGCGACAAGCGCTTCTCCGAGACGGCCCTCAACCGCGGGCCGGACTTCGTGAAGTATACGCAGTCCTTCGGTCTCGGCGCACGCCGCGCCAGCAACCCGCAGGAGCTCGAGGACGCCATCACCGAGGCGCTGCGCGAGAACGAACAGGGCCGCGGCTTTGTGATCGAGTGCTCGATCGACGCCGACGAGATGGTTCACCCCATGGTCAACGGCGGCCACCACATCACCGAATTCCTCTTGAACTGACAGAAAGGAGCTACCATCATGACGGATACCCCCAGCCTGCACACTCTCTCCGTCCTTGTGGACAATGAGGCCGGCGTCCTCTCTCAGGTCTCCCGCCTGTTCTCCCGCAAGGGCTTCAACATCGAGTCCCTCGCCGTCGGCCCGACGGACGACCCGGCCCTCTCCCGCATCACCATCGAGGTGCTCACCAACGAAAACCAGACCCAGCTCGTCACGAGCCAGCTGTCCAAGCTCGTCCCCGTCCACTCCGTGCGCCTTCTCTCCGCCGGGCATTCCATCCGGCGCGAGCTGGTGCTGTGCAAGGTGCGGGCCGACAGCCGCAGCGTGCGCAACGAGGTCATCCAGCTGGCAAACATCTTCCGCGCGTCCATCCTCGATGTGTCGACAGCGTCCTTGACGCTCGCAGTCATCGGTGACGAGACAAAGAGCGAAGCGCTCATGACGCTGCTGCGTGAGTTCGGCATTCTTGAGCTTGTCCGCACCGGCATCGTCGCCCTCGAGCGCGGCCAGCACACCATCCGCGACGAGCGGAAGGAAACCACGGAATTCAATCTCGGCAAGAGCTTGCTGTGAGTGAATAATAGATATTTATTTGTAAAGGAGTAAATATACCATGGCTAAAATGTACTATGAGAAGGACTGCGACATCAATTACCTCAACGGCAAGAAGATCGCCATCATCGGCTACGGCTCTCAGGGCCACGCCCACGCGCTGAACCTGAAGGATTCCGGCTGCGACGTGTGTGTCGGCCTGCGCGCCGGTTCCAAGAACTGGGCCAAGGCCGAGGAGGCCGGCCTGACCGTCAAGACCGTTCCTGAGGCCGCCAAGTGGGCCGATATCGTCATGATGCTGATCAACGATGAGGTGCAGGCCGACGTCTACAAGAAGGATATCGCCCCCAACCTCGAGGAGGGCAACGCGCTGGCCTTTGCCCACGGCTTCAACATCCGCTATAAGCAGATCGTCCCCCCCGCGGGCGTCGACGTGTTCATGGCGGCCCCCAAGGGCCCCGGCCACACCGTCCGTTCTACCTACGTCAGCGGCAAGGGCGTGCCCTGCCTTGTCGCCGTCGAGCAGAACGCCACCGGCCGCGCCTATGAGATCGCTCTGGCCTACATCGCCGGGATCGGCGGCGCGCGTGCCGGCGTGATGGAGACGACCTTCCACGACGAGACCGAGACCGACCTCTTCGGTGAGCAGACCGTCCTCTGCGGCGGCGTCGTCGACCTGATGCGCTGCGGCTTTGAGGTGCTGGTTGAAGCCGGCTATGAGCCCGAGAACGCCTACTTCGAGTGCATCCACGAGATGAAGCTCATCATCGACCTGATCAACAAGGGCGGCGTCGCCGCGATGAACTACTCCATCTCCGACACCGCCGAGTTCGGCGAGTATGTCTCCGGCCCGCGTGTCATCCCCCACGAGGAGACGAAGGCCCGCATGCGCGCGGTTCTGTCCGACATCCAGGACGGCACCTTCGCCGGCCGCTGGATCGCCGAGAACAAGAGCTGCGGCCGCACGTTCTTCAACTCCAAGCGCGACCAGCTGGCCAAGCATCAGATGGAGATCGTCGGCGAGGAGCTGCGCCGCAACATGATCTGGGGCGGCGACAAGGACCTCGACACTGCCTCCAACTGAGGATACACCGGCCCCACGGGCCGCAGGAAAGGAGAAAGCCATGCGTTCTGAGCAAATCAAATCCGGCGTGGAGCGCGCGCCGAACCGCAGCCTTCTGTATGCCCTGGGCTATACGGACGAGGAGCTGTCGCGCCCGCTGATCGGCGTGGTCAGCTCGTATAACGAGATTGTCCCCGGCCACATGAACCTCGACAAGATCGCCGAGGCCGTCAAGGCCGGTATCCGCGCCGCGGGCGGCACGCCCGTCATGTTCCCGGCCATTGCCGTGTGCGACGGCATCGCCATGGGGCACGTCGGCATGAAGTATTCCCTCGTCACCCGCGACCTGATCGCCGACTCCACCGAAGCCATGGTCATGGCCCACCAGTTCGACGGTCTGGTCATGATCCCCAACTGCGACAAAAACGTCCCCGGCCTGCTGATGGCCGCGGCGCGGCTCAACATCCCGACGATCTTTGTCTCGGGCGGACCGATGCTCGCGGGCCGTCTTGCGGACGGCCGCCGCACCTGCCTGAGCCACATGTTCGAGGCCGTCGGCGCCTATCACGCCGGGAAGCTCGATGAGACAGGTGTCTCCGACTATACGGAAAACGCCTGCCCCACCTGCGGCAGCTGCTCGGGCATGTACACCGCCAACTCCATGAACTGCCTGACCGAGGCCATTGGCATGGCGCTGCGCGGCAACGGCACCATCCCCGCCGTCTACTCCGCGCGCCTGCGCCTTGCCAAGCACACGGGCATGCAGATCATGAAGCTCGTCGAGCAGAATATCCGTCCGCGCGATATCATGACGCCCGCCGCCTTCCACAACGCCGAGACGGTCGATATGGCGCTCGGCTGCTCGACGAACACGATGCTGCACCTGCCCGCCATCGCCCACGAAGCTGGTGTCGAGCTGGATCTGCACATGGTCAATGAGATCAGTGAGAAAACGCCGAACCTCTGTCACCTCGCCCCCGCGGGCGACACGTTCATGGAGGATCTGGAGCAGGCGGGCGGCGTCTGGGCCGTCATGAAGGAGCTGACGCGTGCGAACCTGCTCGACACCTCCCTCATGACCGTTACCGGAAAGACCGTGGGCGAAAACCTCGCGGACGTTGAAAACCGCAATGAGGAGATCATCCGCCCGCTGGATAACCCCTACTCCCGGACCGGCGGCATCGCCGTGCTCTACGGCAACCTCGCCCCCGACGGCTGCGTCGTCAAGCAGAGCGCCGTCGCGCCTGAGATGATGCGCCACAAGGGCCCCGCGCGGGTCTTCAACTCCGAGGATGAGGCCATCGCCGTCATCTATGCCGGCGGCATCCGCCCCGGCGACGTTGTCGTCATCCGCTATGAGGGGCCGAAGGGTGGCCCCGGCATGCGCGAGATGCTCAACCCCACCTCCGCCATCGCGGGCATGGGGCTCGACAAGGACGTCGCGCTCATCACCGATGGGCGCTTCTCCGGCGCGACGCGCGGCGCGTCCATCGGCCACGTCAGCCCCGAGGCGGCCTCCGGCGGCCCCATCGGCCTTGTGCAGGAGGGCGACATGATCGAAATCGACATCCCCGCCCGCTCCATTCAGCTCTGCGTGAGTGAGGAGGAGCTGGCTGAGCGCCGCAAGACATGGGTCTGCCCGCCGCCGCGCATCCAGAGCGGCTATCTCAAGCGCTACGCCCGCTCCGTCAGCTCCGCTGACCGCGGCGCGATTCTGCTGTGAGGCCTTACATGGACGGTATGCAGAATCTATTGTCCGATCTGATCCTCTTCCGCCTGCCGGAGGGGAGCCTGCCGCAGCGGCTGCTCTCCTCCGACGCAGCGGCGCGCAGCGAGCTCGTCGTCCGCGCCGTGCGCGGCGGCTGGCAGGGTGACCTCTGGCACTGCTGCCTTGCGCAGGCGCTCGTCGGGAGCGAAAACCCGTTCTCGCTCGCCTGTGAGCGGCGGCAGGCACCGCAGGACACGCTGTACGCGCTCGCCCTGCGCGATATGGAGCGCCTGCGCGCGCTCTTTGACGCGCCGCTTCCGGACGCGGACGCATGGCCGCTGCTGCGCGACTTCCACCACGAGGGACGGTGCACTGGGGACGGTGCGCTGCTCACGGAGCTGGCCGCGGCGCTTGCGCAGGCGGACTGCCCCGCGCAGATGCTCGCGCGGCTCACGGACTTCTACCGCACGCGCGGCGTCGGCCTGCTCGGTCTGGGACAGGTGTTCCGCGCCGAGAGCGCGCCCGGCGGCGCACGTCTCACGCCAGTGGAGGAGCGCCTGCCCGTGCGGCTGGGTGACCTCGTCGGCTACGAAAAGCAGAAGCAGCAGCTTCTCGCGAATACCGAGTCCTTCCTCGCCGGGCACCACGCGAACAACGTCCTGCTCTACGGCGATGCCGGCACCGGCAAGTCCACGAGCATTCAGGCCATCGCCAACGAGTACGCGGCGCAGGGCCTGCGCCTGATCGAGATCTACAAGGATCAGTACGCGCTCATTCCCGCCATCCTGCGCCAGATCAAATCGCGGAATTACCGCTTCATCCTCTTCCTCGACGACCTGTCCTTCGAGGAGAATGAGACGTCCTACAAGTACCTCAAGGCGGTCATGGAGGGCGGGGCTGAGGCCGCACCCGAAAACGTGCGCATCTACGCCACGTCCAACCGCCGCCACCTCGTGCGCGAGATCTGGCGCGACCGCAGCGACATGGAGCACGACGGCGACATCCACCGCTCGGACACGATGGAGGAGAAGCTCTCCCTCTCGAGCCGCTTCGGCCTGCAGATTTTCTACCCCGCACCGACGTTCGACGAGTATCAGGGCATCGTCTCCGCGCTCTTCCGCCGCACAGGCGCGGGCAGCCTGACGGACGAGGAGCTGCGCAAGGCCGCCGCCACATGGCAGGTGCGCGCAGGCAGCCGCTCCGGCCGCACCGCCCGCCAGTTCGTAGACGCGCTGGCCTGCAAAACGCAGACAGAAGGAAAATAAGCAAACAGAGAGACGTGACCGCCGGTCACGTCTCTCTGTTTGTTTAAAAAGTCTCAGAGTGCATTTTGTGTGCTGCGCGCACAAAATGCGCGGTTCGGAGCGAAACTTTCTTTGCCAAAAGGTCTCGCCTTTTGAAAAAGAGGAGATATTACGCCTCGCGGATGATGTCCACGATCTCCGAGCCGATGCGCTTCTGCGCCTCGACGGTTGCCGCGCCGATGTGCGGCGTGCAGGAGACCATGGGGTGGCTGTAGAGCGCGTGGTTGTGCGTCGGCTCCTCGGCGTAGACGTCGAGTCCGGCGGCGCGCACCTTGCCGCTCTCGAGCGCGGCGAGCAGCACGTCCTCGTCGACGTTCACGCCGCGGGAGGTGTTCACGATCACGACGCCGTCCTTCATCCTGGCGATGGTCTCTGCCGTGACGATCGGGCCGCCGTCAGCGGCGGGCGCGTGCAGGGAGATGAAATCGGACTTTGCCAGCAGCTCGTCGAGCTCCACATACGCCACGCCCGTGGCCTGCTCGACCTCGGGGCGGCGGGTGCGGCTGTAGGCGATGACGTGCATGCCCAGCGCACGGGCCATGACGCCCAGCGCCTGGCCGATGCGGCCGAAGCCGATGATGCCGAGCGTCTTGCCGCCGAGCTCGATGCCCTTGCCGTAGGCCTTCTTCTCCCACTTGTCCTCACGCATGGTGTGGCCCGCGATGGAGATATAGCGGGCGCAGGCAAACATATGCGCCAGCGCCAGCTCCGCCACGGACGCGGAGGACGCGCCGGGCGTGTTGCGCACGGCGATGCCGCAGAAGCGGGCATAGTCGACGTCGATGTTGTCGACGCCCACGCCGCCGCGGATGATCAGGCGGAGCTTGCCGCCCTTCGCCTCGTCGATGTGGTTTTTGCGAACTTTCGTCTTGGAGCGGACGACGACCGCGTCGAAATCGCGCAGCGCCGCTCCCAGCTCCTCCGGCTCATAGAACTGCTCTACTACCTCATGGCCCATGTCGCGCAGCTGCGCCATGGCGGTCTTATCCATTCCGTCGGTCACCAGAATACGCATGGTCAATCTCCTTTTTTACTCTTTATTCAGTTTCTCTCTATCCCCTCGTCCGGCGAGGGTGCCGAAGCTCAGTGCTTCGCCTCGAAGTCGCGCAGGAACGCCACCAGCGCCTCGACGCCCTCCTTGGGCATGGCGTTGTAGATGGACGCGCGCAGGCCGCCCACGGAGCGGTGACCCTTGAGGTTATCGAAGCCCGCTTCCTTCGTCGCGGCGACGACGGCGGCGTCGGTATCCTTGTCGCCGGTGGAGAACGGGACATTCATCAGGCTGCGGTCAGCGGGAACGACCGTCCCCTTGAAGAGCCTGGAGCTGTCGAGGAAGTCATAAAGCACCTTGGCCTTCTCCTCGTTGCGGCGCTGCATCTCCTCGAGCCCGCCGATGGAGCGCAGATACTTGAACACCTTGCCGCAGCAGTAGATCGCCCAGCAGTTGGGGGTGTTGTACATGGAGTCGTTGTCGGCGTGCAGCTTATAGCGCAGATAGGCCGGAACCTTCGGATCCAGATCGTCGCGCAGCAGATCCTCGCGGATGATCGCGACCGACATACCCGCCGGGCCGACGTTCTTCTGCACGCCCGCCCAAATCAAACCGTAATCGGCGACATTGCAGGGGCGGGAGAGGAACATGGAGGACTGGTCGGCGACGAGGACATGCCCCTTCGTGTTCGGCAGCTTGTGCCACGTCGTGCCGTTGATCGTCTCATTTTCACAGATGTAGACATAGTCGGCATCGTCCGGGATGTCGAGATCGGAGCAGTCGGGGATGTAGGAATAGTTCTTGTCGGCGGAGGAGGCGACGACGGTGACGTCCCCGTACTTCTTCGCCTCGGCGATGGCCTTCTTCGACCAGGTGCCCGTCTCGACATAGCAGGCCTTGCCGTTTTTCATCAGGTTCATCGGCACCATCGCAAACTCCAGCGTACCGCCGCCCTGAATGAACAGCACCTTGTAGTTATCGGGAATGCCCATCAGCGCGCGCAGGTCGGCCTCGGCCTCGTCGGCAATCTGCTGGAACACCTTGGAGCGGTGGCTCATCTCCATGACGCACATGCCGCTGCCGCGGTAGTTCATCATCTCGTCGCGGATCTCCTCCAGAACGGGCTCCGGCATCATGGCGGGGCCGGCGGAGAAGTTGAATGTACGGTTATACTTCATCTTCATTTCCTCCTGTTTTGTTGAATGTGGAAAAAAACGTTTCAGTCGGATATGTGCCGGCGCGGTCTGGCCTGCACATATATAGTATACGGCAAGTCCGCCGCAGAATCAACAGGCAAAATCAAAAAAGTGTCAGGTGAGCTGAAAATTTTTGAGTTTCCCGTGACAAAACGCGCTGCCGCACGCCATTTTGCGTTCAGAATCGACAACATGCTTCCCTACTATGCTGGTTCGTTTTGTGCGCATAGCCGATCTTTTTTCTTTTGCGGGCTTCACTCTTGCAAAGCGCTAAAAACGGTGCTAAGATAGCCCTACACCTTGATGAACACGGGTGACTCTGAGAGAAAGGGGAATCGGCCATGCAGACGTTTTTCGCATCCGCCGCTCATATGACCGCTTCCGCACAGACCGCCTGTGCGCCTTTCTCCTGCGCTGATAACGGCGCGAATTCCATGATGATTATGCTGATGGACACCATTCTTGTGGTGTCCATTTTTATTTTGGTACTGCTGGTACTGGTACAGCTGCTGCACTGCAGAGACCGCCGAACGATGACGAACCGCCAGTGTGCATGACCGCCGCCGGGCCGAAACGCCCGCGTGAGTGAGACGACATGCCCCGCGGCTCCGCCAGAATTCGGCGGGGCCGCTTTTCTTTTTGTTCTGCACGCTCCCTGTCCGGCCGGCATTGGGGTGTAGAAATAGATTTTACCTGTATGAAAGAGAGAAAAACACCCCATGAGCTTCCTGAACTTCCTCATCGCCCTCAGCCCGATCATCGTCGTGCTCGTCGGCATCCTCGCCTTCCACCAGTCGGCCAAAAAGGTCGCGCCCATCGCCCTGATCTGGACGCTGATCCTCGCCTTCACCTACTTTAACGTCACCGGCGCCACGTTTGCCGAAAACGTCAAGACCTACGACGCCCTCCTCTGGAAGGGCATCAAGGAGGGTCTGAAGATCGTGCTCATGGTCTTCGGTGCCTTCGTCATCCTCAACATCCTGCGCGAGACGGGCGCGATTGAGGAGGTCAAGAACACCATCGCCCGCATCAGCGACGACCGCCGCGTGCAGGTTGTCATCATCGGCATGATGCTCCCGATCTTCCTCGAGGGCGCGGCCGGCGCGGGCGCTCCGGCGGCCATCGCGGCCCCGTTCCTCGTGGCGCTGGGCTTTGACCCCGTCACGTCCATCGCCCTCGCCCTCCTCGGCGACGCGACGCCCTGCTCGTGGGGCGGCGCGGGCCTCACGACCATCAACGGCGGCGCAGCGCTCGTTGACGCGGGCATCAGCACCGTGGCGCTCAACTCCGCCATGGTCGGCCGCATCCACATGTTCGGCGTGCTCATCATTCCGTTCCTGATGATCGCCATGACCTTCGGCAAAAAGGGCTTCCGCGGCCTGCTGCCCTACCTCTTCTTCGCGGGCATCACGACCAGCGCGACCATGTTCGTCCTGTCGAACTTCGTCGGCGCGGAGGTCACGTCCATGGGCACGGGCATCATCTCCATCCTCCTCTCCGTCCTCTATGTCAAGCTCATCGGCGTCAAGACCCCGGAGGAATATCACAACAAGCACATCGCCGCCGAGCACAAGTTCGGTGCGTTCCGCGCCCTGTCGCCCTACATCTACATGCTCATCCTCCTGCCGCTCGTGCGGTACGGCTTCCCCGCGATCGTCGAAAACGGCTTTGCCATCATGTGCACCTTCGGCTATATCGTCTGGGTGGACGTCGTCATCCTGATCTGCGGCCTGCTCGGCGCGCTGACGCTCCGCGTCCCGCTGAAGGAGTACAGCCGGATCTGCAGCAAGACCGTCGGTCATGTGCTCCCCGTGCTCATCACGATGGGCAGCCTGCTCGTCGTGGCGTATATCATGCAGTCCTCCACGACCGGCATGATGAACCTCCTCGCCTCTGACATCGCCGCCGTCGTCGGCCGCTTCTACCCGGCCGCGGCCGTGCTCATCGGCGCGAGCGGCTCGTTCGTCACCGGCACGGGCGTCGGCTCGAACATCATGTTCGCCGACATGCACGTTCAGGCCGCGAACGCCCTCGGCATGAACCCCATCACCATCTTCGCCGGGCAGAACGCCGGTGCCTCCCTCGGCAACCTCATCTGCCCGAACAACACCGTGGCCGCCTGCGCCACCGTCGACGAGATCGGCAACGAGAGCGGTGTCATGAAGCGCACGCTCCCCGCCTTCGCGGTGATCCTCGCGGTGTACATGTTGCTCACGATGCTCTATACCTGCGTGCTCTTCCCCAACTTCGGGGCTTGAACCGAATAAAAACGTATTCTATTTATAATCTGAAAGGATGTTTGCTATCATGAAAAAACGTACTGTCGGTGTGGTCGGTCTGGGCCACGTGGGCGCGCATGTCGCCTATTCCCTCGCCATTCAGGGCATTGCGGACGAGCTGATCCTCGTCGACCTCAAGGATCAGAAGCTCGCCAGCGAAGTACAGGACCTGCGCGACTCCGTCGCCTACATGCCCCACCGCGTCAGTGTGCGCGCCGGTGACTTCTCTGACCTCGGCGAGTGCGATGTCATCGTCAACAGCGTCGGCAAGATCGACCTTCTGCGCGGCAACACCGACCGCGTGGCCGAGATGAAGTTCACCGTCCCCGCCGTGCGCAGCTATGTCCAGAAGATCAAGGACAGCGGCTTTAACGGTGTCCTCATCAACATCACCAACCCCTGCGACGTCGTCACCAATGAGCTGGCGAAGGGTCTGGGTCTTCCCCGCGGCCGCGTCTTCGGCACCGGCACCGGCCTCGACACCGCCCGCCTGCTGAGCGCGCTGGCCCGCCAGACCGGCGTGGATCACAAGTCCATCACCTGCTACATGCTCGGTGAGCATGGCAACCAGCAGTTTGCCCCCTGGTCCTGCGTCAGCTTCAACGGCATGCCGCTTGATAAGTGGGCCGAGACGGACGAGCGCTTCCGCTTCGACCGCGAGGCGCTGAAGAAGGAGTCCATCGGCGGCGGCTGGGTCACCTTCTCCGGCAAGTACTGCACCGAGTACGGCATCTCCACCACCGCGGCCCGCATGGTACACATCGTCCTGCACGACGAGAAGGCCATCATGCCCGCGAGCATGGAGCTGTGCGGCGAGTACGGCGAGCACGACGTCGTCGCGGGCGTTCCCTGCGTCATCGGCGCAAACGGCGTCGAGGAGGTCGTGGAGCTGCCCCTCACCGCCGAGGAAAAGCAGACGTTCCATGAATGCTGCGACGCCATCCGCGTGAATATGACGCGCGCAGCCGAGCTTTAATCATACTATATTTCAATAGGAGGTACATACGATGGAAATCAAAGTTACGAAGAATCCGAACAAGGGCACCCTGCCCCCGTCCGACAAGCTGGGCTTCGGCCACTACTTCACCGACCACATGTTCGTTATGGACTACTCGGACGCCGAGGGCTGGCATGATGCCCGCATCGTCCCCTACGGCCCCATTTCCCTCTCCCCCGCCGCGAGCGTCTTCCACTACGGCACCGAGGTCTTTGAGGGTCTGAAGGCCTACCGCACCCCCGACGGCGGCGTGCAGCTGTTCCGTCCGTGGGACAACATGGCCCGCCTGAACAAGTCCTGCGACCGTATCGGCCTGCCCCGCATCAACCCCGATGAGGCACTCGAGGGCATCCGCGCCGTTGTCAAGCTCGATCAGGACTGGGTTCCTTCCGATCCCGGTACGAGCCTGTATATCCGCCCGTTCCTGTTCTCCACCGATCCGGATCTGGCGCTGCACGGCGTGCATGAGGCGATGTTCGTCGTCATCCTCTCCCCCGTGGGCAGCTATTTCAAGAACGGTCTGGAGCCCGTCAAGATCATGGTCGAGACGGAGGACGTCCGCGCGGTGCGCGGCGGCACGGGCGAGGCCAAGTGCGGCGGCAACTATGGCGCCGCCAACCGCGCCGGTGACAAGGCCATCGAGAAGGGCTTTTCTCAGGTACTGTGGCTCGACGGCGTCGAGCGCAAGTACGTCGAGGAGGGCGGCGGCATGAACATCATGTTCAAGATCGCCGGCAAGGTCGTCACCCCCATGCTGACCGGCTCCATCCTCGACGGTATCACCCGCCGCTCCTGCATCGCCCTGGTCAAGAGCTGGGGCATGCCCATCGAGGAGCGCCTGATCAGCGTCGACGAGCTGTTTGAGGCCGCCGCCAACGGCACGCTCGAGGAGGCCTGGTGCGTCGGCACCGCCGCCGTCATCTCCCCCATCGGCGGCCTGAGCTACGAGGGCAAGGAGTACGAGATCAACCACTCCCAGATCGGTGAGGTTTCCCAGAAGCTGTATGACGAGCTGACCGGGATCCAGTGGGGCAAGAAGCCCGACCCGTTCGGCTGGACCGACAAGATCTGCTGAAGAGAATAACGCACGCAGGGTGCGGACGAGTTCGTCCGCACCCTGTTTTTTGTTGGGGGATAGTTGTTCCGGCGGGGATTGGAGCTTGAATCGGCTGGCTCTGCCTCCGGCGGCATCTCAAATGCCCATATAAACAAAAACGCCGGACAGGATCTCCTGTCCGGCGTCTATGTATGTGATGTGTGTCAGACCCTCGCCTCGGCGGCCTGAATATCGTGCGAAATCCGCGCGGCAAAGTCAGTAACCAGCTCGCGGGAACGGGCATAGAGCGCATCGTCCATCCGCGACAGCGGCGCGGAGATGGAGATGGCAAACATCGGCTTGCTGCCGGTGAGGAAAACGGGGGCCGCCACGCATCGCAGACCCGCACTGAACACCTGATCGTCGAGCGCGTAGCCGTCGCGCCGGGCCTGATGCAGCATGACGAGGAATTCCTCCTGCGTCATGCTGATGTCGTCCTTGTTATTCTCATAGATCCACTTGAGCGCCGGGTCGCCCATCCAGCTCAGAAACACCCGGCCGACGCCTGTTTTATAGGCGGGATAGGACGTGTAGAGTGGGAAATTGGGACGAAGGACAAAATGACTTTCCGCGTGATACACATTGATGATACGGTCGCCCGAGCAGGTGGAGAGGTTCACCGTCTCGCCGGTGAGCTGGCCGAGCTGGTCAACATACTTCGAGGCAATACGCCCGAAGCTGCGGGACGTGCGGCACTTGACCGACATCGCCATGAGCTTGGATCCGAGGGAATACTTCTTGTTTTCGCGATTCTGGATCAGCATGCCCTCATATTCCAGACTTTGGATCAGACGATGCACCGAGCTGACCGGCATGCCGACCAGAACGGCGATGTCGGAGATGCCAAGCTCCTGCTTGTCGTCCTGAAAGCAGTCCAGCACGTCAAAAGCCTTGAGGAGCGATGACATATATAAGTTGTTGTTCACTACGGAAAGGCCCCCTTGTCAAAATTATTTTTATCTTATCATACATTTCCGGTAAGTGCAAGGAAAAATGGGCAACTTTCCGAAATGCGTGGAAAAGTCGCCGTTTATTTTTTGCATTTTCACCATTTATCATCCACTGTTTTGCGGAATCAGAAAAGCGCCTTTCTGGGACGCAAAACGCAAAAACGCCCCACATTTATCCAATTCTCCTTGAGCAAATGGCGCGAGTGTTCGCGCGGAGGGTACGCGGAATATTTTTTAAGGAAAGGAGGACACAGAATCATGACTGTGACGGCTTGGATCATGCTGGCCTTTTATGTGGTGGTACTTGGCGGCGGCAGTGTTGCGCTGGTCACGTACTCGCTGAAAAAGAACGACATCTAATTTGAGAAAATCTAAAGAGTGTAGGAGTATTGGAGAGTTTTACTATGAGTGAAAACGCAGTTAAAAAGGAAAATTGGGGCTCCAGAATCGGCTATATTCTGTCGACGCTGGGTATGTCCATCGGCGTCGGCGCCATGTGGCGCTTCCCGATGCTGACTGCCAAGTACGGCGGCGGCACATTCGTCCTCGCTTTCATCATCATCAGCATCGTGGCCGTTATCCCGGCCGGCTGGGCCGAGAGCGCTCTGGGCCGTAAGTATAAGAGAAGTACGGCCGGCAACCTCGAGGCGGTTGCCGGTAAGAAGGGCAAGGCCTTCGGCACCTTTATGGCGGCGATCCCCATGTGCCTGGCGTTCTACTATCCCGTGGTCATGGCCATCTGCGCCGTGTACATGGGTTCCACCATCGGCGGCGCTCCTTTCCTGAACGACGTTGAGGGGTACTACAATCAGATTAACGCAAACCGCCCCCTGATCTATGCCATCGTTCTCGCCGTTATCATCCTGACCGCCCTGATCAGCCTCGGCGGCATCAAGAAGGGCGTTGAGAAGTGCTGCAAGATCCTGCTTCCCGCCCTGTTCGTTGTCCTGCTGGTCGTCGACATCCGCGTGTTCACGCTCGACGGCATCGCCGAGGGGCTGAACTACTATCTGTCCTTTGATATCAAGGGTCTCGGCAGCATTGAGCTGTGGTCTGCCGCGGCCGGTATGGCGCTGTTCGCCGTCGGCCTTGGCCCCGGTTACCTGATGACCTACGGCAGCTTCATGTCCGATAAGGCCGACCTTGCCACCGACTTCGTTACCGTCAACGTGACTCAGCTGCTGCTGTGCGTCATGAGCGGCTTCGCGTGCATCCCTGCCGTCGTTCTGTTCGGTCTGGATCCCCTCGCCGGCAAGGGCCTGATCTTCCAGTCCCTGCCCAAGATCTTCAGCACGCTGTCCGGCGGCATGATCTTCTTCTTCCTGTTCATGCTGGCCATCTTCTTCGCCGGCCTTTCCACCTGCATCTCCCTCGTTGAGGTGCCCGTCACCTGCCTGGTCGACACCCTCGGCTGGAGCCGCAAGAAGGCCGTTTGGGTTGTGACCCTCATCTGCGCGCTGGGCGCGATCCCCTGCGTCTGGAGCGATACCTTCTTCGCCTTCTTCGACAACCTCGTCGGCAACGTCTTCTACTGCCTGTCTGCCGCTGTCGTGGCCTTCTATCCGGCCTGGATCGTCGGTGCCAAGAAGATCCGTACCGAGTGGTACAACCCCACCTCCGTCATCAAGTACGGCAGCTGGGTTGACGTTCTGTACAAGTTCATCGCTGTTCCGGCGTTCGCTTACTTCGCCGTCACCGCGATCATGACCCTCTTCTAAGAGAGAACTGTATCGTGCAAAAGAGATGCCGCATATGCGGCGTCTCTTTTACTTCTATAAGACCAATAGCCTTTTATCAGTAAGCTGCACTTCGCTCAGCGCCTTGAGACTTTTATTCTCGCAGACGCTGCTGTATGGCCGCGGAAAATTTTTTAAAAAATTTAAAAAAGGGCTTGCAAAACGGAGGAAGCTGTGGTATATTAATTAAGCTGACTTGTGCAGCTGAAATGAATATCCGGGTGTGGCGAAGTTTGGTATCGCGCTTGAATGGGGTTCAAGAGGCCTTGAGTTCGAATCTCAACACTCGGACCATGCAGAGTGTCCTTATAGGATCTGAGTATCCTGTAATGGACACTCTGCTTTTTTATGTAGAGAATGGTGAAACGCCGGAGATGTCGCTGCTCACC